>ENA-OOXJ01000118-OOXJ01000118.1-human-gut-metagenome-genome-assembly--contig:-NODE-118-length-72697-cov-11.704592_pt1 | contig 72697 bp, 57 predicted proteins | sample MGYA00241587_ERZ501343 | MGnify/ENA primary metagenome ERZ501343 (study PRJEB25962, sample SAMEA2042918) | human gut metagenome | biome: human gut; feature: human-associated habitat; material: faeces... | reverse complement strand
TCACGAAAATATATATAATTTTCTTACTAAAACTTTTTAATCGCTGAATAGTAACGTTTTAAATCAATGAGAATAGTCCTTAATTTAACTAATCTTTGATTTAAAACTAACTATTCTAATGAACTAGTTAATGTAGAAATTGGGTTTGTTAATGTAAAGACTGCTATTGCAAGATAATCATCGCTTTCAGTATCTTCAGCATTACCTGCATAAATCGCATTATCTGAATTAGAAGAATCAACATTAACATAAAGTGTAACTGTTTTATTATCTAAAGTTCCATCTTCGTTATAGAAGTTAACTTTATAAATAATAAAGTTATATTTAGTAAGTGGATTGTTGTTATCTGGATCTGGAACAGATGGGGTAAAACCAACTGCAAATTCAAATCTTCTTAATTCTATCTCATCATTTTCGTTCATAAAGAAAAGATATTTATAACCATTTACTTTTGTAATATGTCGATAAGCATGGAAACTATCTTCACTAATATCATCTGGCCAGATATCTTCAAAATCTTTTTGTTCTACTTTTACCATACCTTGAGGAGTGAAAAGTTCAAATGGCTTTTCATTATTAGTATCTTTATCGCCTTCTCTCATAACAAATTTATATCTTTGACCTTCATAAGAATATCTACTACCTAAAACACCGAAAGAATAATCCGCTAAATCGTTGTAAGTTAAAGCATAGCTACTTCCATCAACTGAACTTAGCCAACTTCCATTAACATTAAAGTAATATTTAGTTGGTTCTCCTTCTTGATTCTCACTTGAACCATCAGCTAAGTTATAACCAATTGTTCCGGTTCTTTCCCAAGCCCCTAAAGCATTTACAAAGACATATCCGGTATCATCGTTACCTTTAATTGTATTAGTGCTACCTTCAAGTAACTTTTCATCATCATTTAATTTAGCAAATGACTTACCAGTATAAGCATAATTTGTACCATTTTCGCTAATAATATGCGAAGAAGCATCATAACTCACTCCGCTTGTATAAGTATCTCCGCTTAATAAAGCATAGTAATTATTTGAATCAACTTCTTTTAAAACAAAATTATTATCATAACTTGTAACTTTTACCCAGTTATCATTATTCGAGTCATCTAACTCACTTCTAATGTATAAAGCATTATCTTCACTACCAACAAAAATTACCTGTTTCTCAGATGGAGGATTTAATAAAACATCACCAGGAATTAAAGATGAATCAGCACTAGTTTTTATATATTTTGCTCCGCTTTTATCAGAATAAATACCAAGTTTATCTGCAAGTGAAATTTTTTCCCATTTATTTGTCTCAGTGTTTAAAACAAAATCAGAAGTTTTATCGCTACTTGTAAATGAATTAATAGTTTTTTGATTTGTTGAAGTAATACTTGTTTCGTAATTATCTCTAATATTTTCTTCACCTATTTCAACATTATTTGCGACCCACTCTCCGTTATTAGTATAACTTGCAAGCGCTTCAGTAGAATCATTTCCATATAACGAGCCACTTGTATAGTTATTTTCATATAAATAGTAGGAAGAAACTTGATTTTTAAAGAGTAATTTTTCAAAATCACTACGACTTTTGCCAAAAATAACTCTTAAATTTTTAACTGATGTTGTTAAAGTTTCATTCTCTAAAGAAGTAACTTCACTTACAGTATTTGAATAGCTAAGTTTTGACTTGTTTTCACCAGAAATCAAGGCAGTAATGTTTTCAAATGACGCTATATCATTTGCTTTTACATCACCTAAAATCCAAGCATCATTTGTTAATTCATTAACATTAATTGAATTGCGTACTATGAGGTTGTCTGCCTCACTAGAATAAATCTTTCCGCCATTATTTAATGTCAAATTAGAAATAGATAGATTTCCTTTTTCACATCTTAAATAAGTGTTTAAGTTAACCTCGTTTAAATCAACACTAAAATCTTCGTTAGAAAGGTTAAACCCATTGGTACTGACCTTAAAGACTTCATTGCTATCCTCTAAAGAACTACCTAAATCTTCAATTGTGAGTAAACTTACATCATTAATTGAAACTTTAGATCCACTTCCAGTAAGTCCGCTAGAAGTCAAAACAAGAGAACCACTTTCTAAGTTAAATAAGCTATTTGAAGAACTGCCAATATATTCAAATTTATTTTCGTTAACGTAAGTTTGAGAAACATAATCAATATTAGCAAGTAATGAACTACCACTATTAAAGGTTGTTTTAACCTTTAATGAGTTAAATTTATATGAATCAAATAAATTAGCGCCATTTTCAGCTCGATTTTGAATACTAGCAAAATCTTGATAATTAGTAATTGTTAAATTTGTAGTTAATTGACCACCGCTTTCTACAATCACTTCTCCATTATTAGTTGAATCAAAAATCAAACCATTTCCTTCTAAACTTCCGCCATTTTTAATGGTTAATTTATGACCATTTAAGTCGATAGCACTGAATTGTCCAACAATATCACCACTACCAATTTTACTTCTGCCAACTTGAGCTCCAACAATTAAAGATCCTTCAATTGTTAAATCTTGATCAAGTTTTAAAGTAATTGAAGCATCAGCAGAATTAACTTCATCATTTAAATTTGTCGAATTTGAAGTTGTAACAACACTTCTTGCTTCGCTAGTTGATAATGAATATTCAAAATATGGTAAATATAATTTTTTGCCTTTAGCAATGTTACTCACATCACTTGTAATAACAAATTTAGATTTTTCCTGATCAGTATTTAAAACCATTTGGTAGAAAGGATTTACTGCTTCATAAGTATTTAAAGCATCGCTTAACTTATCAAATTTAGTTGTATCGCCTTCTCCATGGTAAATTTTAATAGCTTCATTTCTAGCATCACTATCAGCAAAATTAATTGTTGAGTAAGGGAATGTTTGTATATTTAAATTGTTATAATCTTCAAAGTAAATATTTTGAATAGAGCTGTTTCCAAATGAGGTTGTAATATCAAGTTCAAGAGGATTATCACTACCTTCATCAAGAGTAATACTAGCATCACCAAAATCTACAGTTTCAAAACTGCTTTCAGTTTTTACACCATTAACCTCTGTATATGTTTTAGGAATATAGATATTTTCAAGGTCAAGATTTGAAAAAGCATTAAATTGAATATCTTGAAGGGTTGAAGGCAAATAAACATTCTTTAAATTTGATTTACTTGCTCCAGTTTCGGTATCTCTTTCTCCATAAAAAGCATAGAAAGAAATAGTTTTTATGCCTTCTCCGATTTTTATCGTTTCTACATCATAAATTGAAGGATCAAATTCAGCTGCTCCAATTTCTGGAAGATAATGAGAAAGCAAAGTTGGAACAAATGAAATTGGACCAACAACAACTTCTCTTGCGTTTTCAAAATCTGTGTAATGTGTACCTTCAATTGTAATTTCATTTGGCATATTTTGATCAAGAGGAATGCCAACTGAACGACGATAAGTGTTTTTTAAAGTTTGAGACAAGCCAAGAAATTCATTAATATTTTGAATATTTTCTTGGTTCAAGAGTGAGTCAATAATTGAATATAAATCATTACGTAGAAAAGCTAAATCTTTACCCTTGAAATTTAAAATATCACCAGTTAAGTCTTCAGCTCCATCAATTTGAAGAGAGAAATCACTAATATAGAAAAAATTAGGATCATAAGCTTTAGCATTTGAGGTATCTTCAATTATGCCACCATCTTTGACCATGGAATATGTTTTGACTTCTTCTTTACCAAAATTGTCTTGATGAAGAACAAAAGGTAAATTGTTCATTAATTCTTTGACATCAAATACAGTGTTACCACTTTCATCTTGTCTAATGTAGTTTCCAAAAGTAAAACTATCTGGATTGCCATCATCATTAGTATCATTAAAAGTCATTGGAACATTTCCAAAATCAACAAAATATTTATTAGGATTTTCGCTAAAAGAGAAATTCGAAAAATTTAATTGACCAAGATATTCGACATCAGTCTCACTACGAACTAAAACCCCTTTAAATGTACTGATATCAAAATAAAAAAGAGGATCCTTTTCTAGACCTTTATTTTCTTCTTTGGCATAGAAAGCCTTATAAGCTTCTAATGCTCTATCTTTCCATTCTTTGTTTGGATCATTAGTGTATTGGCAACTCGATAAAAGAAGAGCTAAACCAACAGCACTTAATGATAAAATTCCTGCTTTTGTTCTCATCCTAATCCTTCTTTCCATAAGGTAAAATTTAGTTCATAAGTATGTAACTTTTTAACTAAACTTGTAATTAATAATTTCCCTAATTTTTTAAGATAAATTTAAACTTGAATATCTAAAGATATTCCCTCTTCCCTCATTACTTAAAATTATCACATAGATAAGAGTTTTTTTAAAGGTAATTTCATCTAAAAATGGCAATAATAAGCATAATTTAAAAAGATTCTTCTTTACTGATTCATAGTATTTTTTTTAGCATATACTTTTAAAATTCAATATGTTGGTCAAAAGTATAAATTTGCGCCTTTTAAATAGCTCATAAATTCGATTTAGCTTATTTTTGCACTTTAAAATCTCCAAATAAGCTCAATGATGAAAAGAAGGCACTAATTTTTCACACTCTCAATAAGTAGAAAAAATGACAAATAAATGCCTTCTAAAAAATTAAATAGTTATTTCGATACAAAGTTTCGATAATTACTTGATTATCTAATTGAACCATTAGAAATATAAAGAAATAAAATTCTCAATTATTTGTATTTCCGTGAAAATATAATGCCTCAAGATTCAGCTATTATTGTTAGTCTTTTTGCGCCTAATTATTTTCTTTTTCTATTGCTTCAAATCATTTGATTAATCTTGTTTGATACATAATAATTCCGCCGGCTACACCAACATTTAAACTATCAATATCATTTATTTCAATTTTAATTTTTATGTCGCTTTTTTCTTGAATTTCTTTAGAAATTCCTTGCCCTTCATTACCTAAAATTACGACATATTTACTGTCTTTATTAAAGTTGATTTCAGATAAAAATTTCGAATCTTTATCTAGAGATGTACTAATTAATTTATATCCTCTATTTTTTAATGAAAATAAAAAGTCCTTGTCATTAGAAACTACATTAAGCTTAAAAATACTACCTTGAGATGATTGGATAACTTTAAATGAATATTTAAAAGCACAGCCTTTTGATAAAATTACATCCTTAAAGCCAAAAGCTAAAGCTGTTCTTAAAATTGTGCCAACATTTCCAGGATCTTGCACATCATCTAAATATAAAACTCTTGATGAGTTAATTTCATTTTCATTAATATATTTTGAAACAGCTATCACTTCTGTTATTGATTTATTTTGCGTTAATTTATTCATCAACATTTCATTAATTACATAAACTTTGTTGTATAGGCTTTTATCTTTAAAAGATGGTAAGCATAATATGAAATCAATATGCTTTCTTCCCATTTCAACTAAGTGGTTTCCTTCAAGCAAAAAGCGCTTTTCTTCTTTAGAAAAGGCATTATTTTGTAGTTTTTTTACATATTTGATAATTTCATTGTCTTTACTTTTAATTTCATTAATCATTTAAACATTCTCTTTTTTATCTTAAATATTCTATAATCATAATCTGGCATATATTCATACACAACATTATAAAAATCACTTGAATGGTTGAATACAAAATGGTGCGCCAGTTCATGTACAATAATTGCATCAATTAATTCTTCTGAATAATGAACTAAGATGCTTGCAAAGGTTAAGGTATGTGTGCGTCTTGAATTAACACCATAATTAGAATTTTTCTGACGAACTTTCACTTTATAGGGTTCATTAACATGCATAATCTTTTCATAGTATCTTACACGCGCTTCTAAATGCTTTTGTAGAATTGGTCCAACTTTTTCGTAAAAGTTATTCATATCTAGAAATAAAAACGATTTATCTTTCACTTTTACAAAGCCATCATTAAGTAACTGATATTCACCAAAAATGTAAACTCCTTTACCATCATATTCTTTTGCTTTAGCTAAATTTCTTTTAAGTAAAGTTCTTGCATGTTTCTCTAATCCAGAAATAATAGATTGCTTAGAAGCATAGTTTGGAGAAGATATATAGAAAGCACCATCTTTAAAGCCATAAGATATACGATTGCTTCTCATGCCTTTATATTTGATGTAAACGTTATATCTTTTTCCATCTATTTCATAATAACAAAATAAACTATACTTCTGCATATCTACAATTATCGAACATGAGAGTTTAAATGTGTATAAAAAGTTAATTTTTGTTGAAGAAATTCAAATATTTACATAGATTGATTAATCAATTAAAAGTATAATAGTTAAGTTGCTAAAAGGAGAACGTAGTTATGGAAACAATTATTGTCAGTGCTTGTCTATTAGGTGAAAATACCAAATATAATGGTGGTAATAACTATGATTCTCGAATCGAAAAATTAAAAGAAAAATATAACATAATTCCAATTTGCCCTGAATCTTTTGGAGGCTTAAAAATTCCAAGAGAGCCAAGCGAAATTCAAGGTTCTTTTGTTGTTTCTAAAAGCGGAAAAGATGTTACCAATCAATTTAATGAAGGTGCTCATAAAGTTATTAATATCGTTAACTTTATGCATGTCAAAAAGGCAGTATTAATGGATCGTTCACCAAGTTGTGGTGTAAACAAAATCTATAATGGCAAATTTAACCACACTTTAATCGATGGACAAGGCTACACTGCTCGTCTTTTAAAAGAAAAAGGTGTTGAACTATATACAATCGACGATATAGACAAATTATTATGAGATCAAAAACTAGTATCATTATTCTAAAAATATCTTTTATTGCACTTTTTAGTGCACTTATATTCGTTTGTGGCGCATTTTTAGCTATTCCTTATGCTGGAGGAGCTGGATACTTTAATTTTTCAGATATATTAATTTTATTTTCTTCGGCTTATTTAGGTCCAGAAATTGGTTTAATCGCTGGAATTATTGGAGCATCTATGAGTGATTTATATGCTGGTTTTGCAAGTTGCATACCTTTCACTATCATTGCTAAAGGCTTAGAAGCTATTGTATTTTCGCTAATTTTCTTCATTTTCAGAAAGCACAAATATTTAAAGCATCTTTCTTTCATAATTGCTCCTCTATTTATGGTTGCTTCTTACATTCCTTATTATCTTTTATATGATGATGGAACTGGTATTATGGCATTAATTTCATCATGCTATGATTTATTACAAGGAACAATTTCTTCTATTGCTGCAATTGTCTTATATCATTTATTCTTAAAAGTAAAATTACCTTATAACTACTTTAACTTACTTAACTATCATAAATAGTTTTTACTTATTGATACTTATAAAAATAGATATCATTTTTTCCTTTTTGTTTAGTTTTCTCATACGATTTTGTATCTATTCCGCCAATTTCAAAACCACACGCTAAATAAAATAAACAAGCATCCAAGTTATTATCTTGAGCAATTGTAAATAAGCCAGGATAATTATGATCTAAAGCATATTTATATGAGTATTCAATGAGCTTTTTGCCTACTCCTTTACCTCTTATAAACTTATTAACTTTTAAATCATATAAGAAAAGACAGGAATTAAAAGTTTCAGTTAAAATCGCAAGTCCAATGCAGGTATTATTTTCATACGCACCAATAAAAACATAATCTTTCATTTCATTGAAATCATAATTTTCATTTGGGAAAGTCATTTCCTTAATCTCGTCATTTTTAAATAAGAGTTCTTTATGTGACCATACATTATTTTTAAACTCAACAATTAGCTTGCCTCTTAATAAAAATGGTTCATTAGGAATGTTAATATCGTTAGCGTGTTTTATATCAATAAGTTTAATTTCCAAAAATTTACCTCGCAAATCTTAATTATTTTTTAAATTACTACGATTATATTTTAAAAGCAATTCTTTTAAAGATTTCTTAATAGGTTCAGTTAAATCATGCCATAAAAAACGATATGTCCAGTTATTTTCATTAACTGTACCTGGTTCATTCATACGGCTATTTTTACCTTGAAATAATATATCTTGCATTGTTAAGGTAACGTGATTAGCTCTACTTGCTAAGGCAATTTCCATAATAAAACGTGTTTTTTCAAATAAAGATAAATTATTATTTACCTTTAAACCAAGTTTTTCTGCTTCTTCTATTACACGTTTCTTCCCAATCTCAATTTGTTCATCATTTAGCTCTTCTAACAAACCCTTTATAGGTAAATTATCATGGTTTTCAATATAAAAATATGTATTTTCAGTAATGTTTGAAGGTAAAAATTTTTCACTATAAAACTTATCTTCGAAAAGATTATTTAAAAGAACACGTAAGCTTTCTAGCCCACTTTTCTCGACGAATTCACTAACATCTTTAGAATAAGTACCTAAATCGTTTGCTATTAAAGGATAATCAGATTTTATCTCATTGATAAATTCAAGGCCTGGACCCTCAAAATATTTTCCTTTTCTGCCGTTCTTACTTTTAAAAGGCACGGCATAAACTTCATAAAATCCTCTAAAGTGATTTAATTTAATACGATCATAAAACATAAAAGCTGTATCTAAACGATGTCTCCACCATTTATAGTTATTAATCTTCATATATTCCCAATCATAAAGAGGGTAACCCCATTTTTGACCATCTTTTCTAAAACTATCTGGAGGAAAACCGACAACATAAGTTGGAATATTTCTTTTATCAATCATAAAAAGTTCAGGATTCATATACATCGAATCGCTGTTATAACCAATAAAGTGTGGTACCTCCCCAATAATGTCGATTCCTTTGGAATTAGCGTATTCCTTAAGTTTAAAATATTGTTTGGTAAATACATAGGAAACAAAAATATAAAAATCTATTTCATCATTATACTTTTTTATATACTCATCTCTTACTTCTTGGTCAAAATATCTTTCTTCAAGTTTAAAATCAAACCAAGCCGTATTATTATTATGTTCTCTAATAGTTAAAAACAAAGCATAGTCATATTTAAAACGACTAGATCTCATTTTTAAGAAAAGAGGATCGGTTTTATCAAATCTTTTATAAGCTGCTTTTAATATTTTCAACTTACTTTGTTTTATTAAAATATAGTTAACTTTGCGGGGATTTTTTCCAAAATCAATACCTGTAAGATCTCTACTAGTTAAAAGCCCTTCTTTAATCAATTCATCAAAATCAATAAATAAATAGTTGGTGCTATATGCACTTAAAATATCAAAAGGCGAATTTCCACTTCCGATATCTTCTAAAGGAAGAAGTTCCCAATATTTAAAACCACATTCCACCAAAAAATCGACAAACTTATAAGCGTCTTTACCGAACGTTCCAATGCCAAACCTTCCAGGCAAAGATGAGATATGTAATAAAACTCCCGCTTCTTTTTTAGCCATACATTAATTTTAAAACAAAAAACAAATTAAAACGAGAGCATTTTATACTCTCGTCATACTTACAAATCGAATTTAATTAACGTTTTATTAATTTCCTTTTAGAGTAAACTAATAAATATCATTAATAATATCTTGTTCACCATCTTCTTCAGTTTTAAGGTAAACAAATCCTACATTTGCTGCAGCAAAACCATAGCCAAAACTTGCATTTTGTGATGGAAAGCATATAAATGTTTCATTTCTTTCTTCATATGTATTTTCCATAAATAATAACCTCCGAATTTAAATAGTTTTTATATTAATAATCTTAAAGTTTTTTAATCTCAACTTTGACTCAAACGAACAATTAATTAAAAGGTTTCATTTATAATTGTTTGCTCACAACCTGAGTCATTTTGAATATAGATGAAGCCAGTGTTTAATGTTGGATATCCATATCCGAAATTAGTAGAAGGCAAACATATAAATGTGTCTTTATTTTGGTAATCGTTTTCATAAAATTCCATAATCTCTGACCTCCTTACAGCATTAATATTATTGTATTTTTGAGATTACACAAGCGAAAAAGATTATTAAAAATGAAAATGAAAACGCTTTCTTGCATTTATAAACCAACAAAAAAATGCGATAAATATCGCACTTTTTTGACTTCTATAAAAATTTTTATGAAAGTGTTTACATTTTTATGCTTTAAGTTTTAAAACTATTGACTCACTTGATAAAGCAACAAAATTATCTAAGCTAGATTCATTATTTTTAGTATCAAGTATAACTTCACAATTACTTAAATCACCAAGTTCGACTTTATCTAAGGAAGGATTTATATGTAAAAATCTATAAGTTCCTTCATCGCTTTTTATTGTATAATCAATAACTCCATTACGACTTGTATCAAACGATAAGTTAGCTTCAATATCTTTTGAAGTTGTGTAATGTAAAGCACTTAAATTTTTCTTTAAGTCTATTAATGATTGATAATTGTTATAAACATTTTCAAAATCAATTAATCTTGAATAATCTAAGGCATTAACTTCGTATCCGGAAGCATAAGAGTTACCATCTCCGTCTTTAGTTCTTAACATTTCTTCTCCAGCCAACATAAATGATGTTCCTTGAGAGGTGAAAACAATTGAATTTGCTAAAGTTGCCATATTTGCGATTTCATCATCCTTAATATTTACAACGTCATTTTCGGTAAATGCACCTCTTATTCTATCATAAAGTGTGTAATTATCATGGCATGTAACATAATTAGTGGCTTTTGATGGATCCGAAGAAATTATTCCAGTCTTTCCTTGAATTCCATTTCTTACATCCGTTTCATCAACACTATTTACTGTTTCATTATTTGTTGCCCAACCCTTATCGGCAAGACCGGATAATCCGCCCTTTATCAATGAGTCTCTAATCTTATCGTTAAACGCACCATAACCATTAAATTTAGAAATATTGCTTTGAATAGATTGCTGTGCACCCGAAAGCAATGTTGTTCCACCTGTCCAAGGTTCGCCATGGACAAAGATATTTTCACTATAATTTTCTTTTAAATTACTGGCAACTTCATTCATTGTATCGATATCATGTAAACCCATTAAATCAAATCTAAATCCACCTAATTTATATTCTTCGGCCCAGAATAAAGTTGAATCAACAATAAATTTTCGAAACATCAAATTTTCACTTGCTGTTTCGTTTCCACATCCACTTCCATTTGAATATTTTCCGTTAGTATCAATTCTAAAATAATATTCAGGCATCAAAACATCAAAATTAGATTTTTCAGCAGCATTAACATGATTATAAACAACGTCCATAATAATGTTTATTCCGGCGTTATGATAACTTTTTACTAATTCTTTAAATTCCTTAATCTTCTCATAGCCATCATAAGGATTCTTTGAATAAATTCCATCAAGTGAATTATAGTTCAAAGGATTATAGCCCCAATTGAATGCGTCATCTCCGGTCGCAAGTTCATCATTAGCTTGATCAAAAATTGGTAATAATTGAACAGCGTTTACGCCAAGTTCTTTAATATGATCAAAACCAGTTAAAACTGTTTTATTTTCTTCTGTGAAAGTTGTTCCTTCTTCATACATTCCAGTAAACTTTTTGGCATTCGTAGCATCGCCGCCCCATGTGTCACTACTTGTAACGTCTGCAATATGAGTTTCATAAATTGTTAATTCAGTTCTTTTATAAGGTAAAATGTTTATATCATCCCATCCTTCTGGATTTGTTTTAGAAAAATCAACAATCATTCCACGTAAACCGTTTACACCAGTTGATTTAGCATAAGGATCAACAACTTCTTGCTTTGCGTATTTTGAATTAGTAACTACATATGTGTAATATTTTCCAGCAAGATCGCCATTTACCTCAGTTTCAAAAACACCTTTTTCCCCTTTAGTCATTTTGTATTCAATAAACTTATCACTGCCTAAAGAAGCATTTACACTAGTTGGTGTACCATTATCGTAAATTCTTAACGTAATTTCAGAACTTAAAGGTGACCATACTCTAAATATTGTTTTTTCCTTATTATATATAGCTCCTAACTCGCCATCGTAATAAAATTTGTCGTTAAAAGTATCACTATTATATAAACCACGTTTTGAAATTTCTGCAGTTAAAGTTTTTCCACTGTCTTTAAATTTGACTTCGCAGCGATAATTAGCTTCAACATCAATTTCACCTTCAAAATCGTAATTTACAAAAACTTTGCCAACTTCGCTACCTTCAGCAAGAACTTCATCGCCTTTATAAATTTTATAAGAATCAATTGGATTAGTTCCTTCAATTCTGATTCGAGATTCCGATAAAAACGCAGCCATTGATATTTCATCTTCTTGTTTTAAATATGGATTATCAAACAACTTATCTTTTTGATCAGTAATGAAAATATGATAATAACCATTATCATCGGTCTCAAAATTAGCAAAATCAAGCATCATATCGGAACTTTGACCATCCCAACTAGATACTTTTCTAGTAATTATTCCAAGGCCATTAGTTATAACATTATCGCTCCAAGTTGTTAAAGGCTCAAAGCAAACTGCACCAAATCCATCTGTCTCTTCTTCAAAGTTATAAATTTGACCTTCACCACCATTATTTTCCCAAATCCATAAACACCAATTACCATAGTCTTTGTTTTTACGTTGATAGTGAATTGCTATACCTTTTTCTCCATCAGGTAATTTTGGTCCTGTTGAATAATCAATTGTTTCAACTCCGCCTGGATAATCTCCTGGGTTGTCACCAGGATTATCTCCAGGTTGATCTGTGTCATCTTTAACTTCACTATTTCCACAACCAACAAGTCCGGAAAAAGCAAGAGCACAAACACCTAAAATCAATAAAGCTCTTTTTTTAATCATTTTTTTCGTCCCTCCCTACCATATTTAATGGACCAATATTTTTTAAATTATCTAAAAAATCTTTATTTTCGATTTCAACTTTCTTTGTAAATTCATCTAGTTCTTCTTTAGTTTTAAAAATATTACTGCTTTCTAAATCGCAAGCTTTCACAAAACAAATCATTTCAAAAAAGTCATGATTTTTCTTACTCAAAAGAATTGCTAAAGGATTGAGAAATAAAGGCAAAATTATCAAAATTACCAAAGTGTAATTGTTATAAAATATTAAACCAATTAAAGGTATTAAAAATAAAATTAAAGGTCTTAAAGGTATTTTCCGTTTTTTAATTTCAAGATAATTATTTTTATTTACATATCCGATTTTATTTATCTTTTCAAATATTGTTGAACCATTTTTATTAATAAAAGGCATCAAAATATAGAAACCTGAAGCAGAAATCACTAAAGCAGCAGCTCTAGAAATTGCTTCATAATTAGCATTATCAACAAAAGCTTTATTAAAATCTGGCAAATATACTCTTAATAAATTTGGTAAATTTGTATAAGAAGCATAGAAAAGATCGGCCATACTTCTTTCGTAATATTCTCCGCTTCCTTCTTCTTTTACACCTAAAACATTAACATTATAACTACCATCAGGATTTTGAACATAGCGATATAAAGAATTTGAATAAGTATCAACCGTTGGCTTTTCTGGTAAGTTTAAAACAACGACGTTATAAATGTATTCAATTGAATAATCTTTCCCTTCATTTTTATAATCTTCCAAAATTTCGTCTTTAAAATCTTCAAAGTATATTTTTTGTAATATTTGTTCATATTGTTCATAATTTGTGTCATAACCAATATTTAGATTATATTCATCATAAATTTGATTAATATAATTTGAATTTCCAATGTAGTTGAAGCCAGTTGCAAATACCATATAAAGAATTATAAAGTACATTGTTATAGTGCCTAAAATTGTGGCACCTAAATCTAAAAAATAAGCAGAAAATCTTGCCCCCATCGAAGGCTTTTCTATTAAGAGTTCTTTGTTCATATTGTTTTTGTTCCTACTTTTTCCATGAATCTTCTTTCTTCTTCAGGATTTTTAAAATAGAAGAGAGTTTTAGTATCAACAACCATGGTTCCTGCAACATAATCGTGCAAAACTCTTTTCTTTTTGTTAAACATGAGCATTGTATAAGAAATTAAAATTGTTCCGCCAAAGGTGATAATTCCTAAAAATACTTCTAAAACAAGATAGGCAATCCGTCTTATAGCTAATTTATATTTTGACAACTTATAGCCATCTTTTGTAAGAATACCAAGCTTAAAAATATATTTTCCAATCGATTTTCCTTCATTAGAAAATAAAGGAATTATTAAATCAAAAATTAAACTAAATCCAATAAAGATTGGAATCAAATAATATAAAGAGGAAAACATTAAATTTTCGTTATCAGAATTTAGTTTTTTAATTTCTTCTGAAGAAACAACGTAATCAGCAGCAGCCAAAAACGCTTCTTTAACAAATGTAACTGTTGTATATTCTTCGCTTTCATCAATTAATGTATATGTGAATACATCATTTTCGTAAGTAAAATCTTTAATATTTGAAGTCCCACTGCCGACTTCTAAAATTTGTGATTTAAAATTATCAAAGGACAAATTATATTCAGCACCATATTGGTTATATTTGGTTGTATAAAAATCAAATAGTTGCTTAGTTAAATTAACATCTTTAAATTCTTCACCATTACTATATAAAGTAATTGAAGTTAATTCATCTAATGTATCAATTGCTGTAAAAGCACCAATACAAGTATAATTTCCATTACTTGAAACAATATAAAGTCCTGAATCTTTATATAATTGCCCCATTTTTTCAAGATTTTGAACATATAAGCTTTGATTAAATGTTGCTTGATAAACTACACCAAAAAATAAAGCACATGTTAATCCAATATTTAAAATAAAGTCAATCAATCGTGCTCCTACTCTTTTCCATAAGTTTCCAAGTGTTATATATCTCATAAATCCCTCATCTTTTGTTTAATTTTGCTTTTTAACAAAGTATAATTTTTAGTATGAAACTTTCATTTTATCGAATACTTTATGTATTAGGCTTATCGATTAGTTTTGTTTTTTCTTTAATTAGCGCAATTTATGCTATCTATTCAATTGCTAATGGACTAAATGATTCCTCAGACAACATTATTTTAATTATTTGTTTTTTGGTTCTTTTAGTGTTCACTGGCTTCCAAATTTATTCTGTAATCCGTTCAATGAAAGAAGGGAGTATATTTTTTAGAAGCATTATTGAGAATCCACAAAAGCAATTAAATAGATCTCTTTTACTAGTTGTAAATGTTATTTTGTTTTTTGTTGTCGCTTTCTTTATTTATACAATATGTCTTGCTTGTGGAATTGAGATATTTTTATCTCAATTCCCACTAGTTTATGACATGATGATCTTATCTTTCCTATATCTTGGAATTACTAATATAGTATTTTTTGATCTTTACACTCTAGTTTACAAGCAAGAAAAATAATTATTTAACGTTTAATATAACTGTTGAATAACCGCCTAAAGATAATTTACCAGCATTTAATTCTGGTATTTTTTTAGTTGTGTTAATTGAATCAAGAATTTCAGTAGAAATATCTCCTATTTCTACTTGTCTTGCTGAGTCGTTAAAGTTATGGCAAACAATGATTGAATCATCTCCATTTGTTAACTTATAAAGCAAAACATGATCATCTTGACTAGCAATACTTACTGTTAAATTTTCAAAGATTGCATCTTGAATAAAGTTATATTTATTTCTTAAATTAATGGCTTTTTTGTAGTGATTTACTAAAGAATAACCATTTTTAAGTTGATCATCAACTCCGAGTTCGACTTGATCTGGTTTATAATTGCTACCTAAAGAAGCGCAATCTGGAACATCGCATTCTCCAGTTTTATCATCTTTACTCCAAATCATTGGAAGCCTTCTTTCAGCATCTGTTGAATTCGAAGTACGTTTACCTTTTAATTCAATTTCTTCGCCATAATACACATACGGATTGCCTGGTAAAAGAATCATTAAACTTGATGCAGCTTTTGCTAAATCACCAGTTAAATTTTGACTACTTCTATCCATATCATGATTTGCTAAGAAGTAACTTGAACGACCTTTAGGATTGTTTTCTTTTTGACTTTTTTCTTTACTTTCGATGCTGCTTCCGAATAAATTTGCGTTTGTAAAACCTTTTACAACGCTATTTATAGAATCATTACCACTTCCATTTAAAGAAGATGGGAAATTAAAGAATGAATCAACTTTTGAACGATAATATTCGTTAATTCCAGATTGGTTAGAAACCCAAGCTTCACCGACTATATAAGTATCTTTTTTTACACTTTCAGCTGTTTCTTTAATCCAATTTAAGAATTCAATATTTTTAGAAACGTTAGATTGATAATAATACAAAACAGCGTCAAGTCTGAAACCATCAACACCTAAATCAAGCCAATATTTAATAACGTTAGCAAGTTCGTTTCTAACAGCTTCACAATCTAAATTAAAATCAGGCATACTAGAAGAGAAATCACCTTCATAATAAAATCCCATGCCTTTATATTCATGTCTATTAGACCCGCCAGTATCACTCCAACAATACCAATCTTTTTTACTATTAGCACTTGTATTATTTGTATAGTAATCCATTGCTGATTGTTCAAACCAAGCATTAGTCGATGAAGAATGGTTAATTACTAAATCCATATAGATATTTATGCCTAATGATTCAGCTTTTTCATTAAGTTTTTTAAAATCATCTAATGTACCATAATCCTTTTCAATTGAATAATAATCCTCAACATCATAGCCATGATAAGAAGGTGATTCATTAAAAGGCATAAGCCAAATGTTTTCTACACCAAGATCTTTTAAATAATCAAGTTTTTGAGTAACTCCATTTAAATCACCGATTCCATCTCCGTCAGAATCATAAAAAGATCTAACAAAAATTTCATAGGTTGCTCCGCCCTTATTGTCTACGTCTTCAAAAACATAATTAGAGTTTGTATCATCTTTTAACGTCGGTATAAAAGCATCGTCTTCATCATCGTCGTCAAACATGCCGCCATCATCGCCGCCGATAATAGTTGAATCGTCATCATCCTTATCATCATCAAAAGGAGGCTGTTCGCCTCCCCCACATGATGAAAGTATAAAAGGAATGATTAACAATAATAGTTTCCTTTTTTTCATACTTTAAATTAGCCTTTAACAGCGCCTCCAGTAACACCTGAAACGTAATATTTTTGTAAGAATATGAACAAAAGTGTTGTTGGAATAGCTACACAAACTGCTCCAGCAGCAAATTGAGTATAATATTCCATAATGTATTCATTATTGGAAATCATTTGGTAAAGACCAATTGCAACTGTCCATTGTGATGGATTTTGTAAACCAATAATGTAACTTGATGTAATATAATCGCCCCAAGGTGACATAAACGAAGTAAGAATTGTATAAACAACGATTGGTTTGGCAAGCGGAAGAATAATATTCCAGAAAATTTGATTTCTTGTTGCTCCATCAATCATTGCAGCTTCATCGATGGATTTAGAAATTGTATCAAAGAAACCTTTTGATATATAGAAGCCAGCTCCACTACCAGCACTATATAAGATTACAAGTGACCAATAGTTTCCTTGAAGATGGAAAATTTCTTTCATTACCCAATACATAATGATCATAGATAAGAAGCCTGGAAACATTCCTAGAACAAGATTCATCTTCATGAATATTCCTCTAGCTTTAAATCTAAATCTAGATAATGCATATGAAGTTAATAAAACGAATAAAGTTGAGATAATACAATTACAAATTGCAACAATTAATGTATTTAAGAACCAAGTTGGAAATTTTCCATCAAGAGCTCCATCTCCTGTTGAAAATAAAGCTATATAGTTATCAAATGACCAAGCAGAAGGATAAAATCTAGATCGAGCAGCTATACCTTCGCCTGAGAAGGATTGAAGAACAATCCAAACAATTGGCGATAACCAAATAACACTTAAAACAATAAGGAGAACATAAATTAATGCATTGCTTAAAAATCTTCTTGCTTTTAAGGATTTCATTGGAACTGATCCTCCGATTTAACTGCTCCTGATTTGTTATACATAATAATTGAGAAGAATGCACAAATTACGAAGATAACAATACCAACAGCACTAGCAATACCAAATTGAGGGTTATTTGCCGAAGTTATCATCTTATAAAGGAAAGTAATAAGTAAGTCTGTGTGTCCTACTTGTAGTGCTGAACCAACGATATTTGGTCCACCACCTGTTAAAAAGAAGATAACGTTGAAGTTATTAACATTACCAACAAAAGAGGTAATTAAGTAAGGACCTGTAACGAAGAGAATATAAGGTAAAGTAATCTTTGTGAATTGAGTTACAGTACCTGCACCATCAACAGTTGCAGATTCATATAAATCATTTGGAATATTCATAAGAATACCAGTTGTAGATAACATAGTATAAGGAATACCAATCCAAATATTTACAAGAATAATTATTACTTTAGAAACTAATGCGCCATTTGTTGGGTCTGAACCAAATCCAAGTGCAAAGCCAAATGTATCTTGCCACCAGCTACCAACAGCCCCACTATCTTTTAATAAGATTCCTATAGTCATAAGAGAAATGAATTGCGGAACAGCAATAGTCATAATGAAGATTGTTCTCCATAATTTCTTTAATCTTATTCCTTTCTTGTTAATGATAAGAGCAAGGATAATTCCTAAGAAGTAGTTACTAAATGTGGCAAATATTGTCCAAACTATTGTCCAGCCAAGAGTACTCATAAGGACATCTGGAAGATCAGCGTAGACCGAATCAGCTGGTGCGGCGAAAAGTGTTACAAAGTTTTCAAATCCATACCAAGTGAACAATTGAGTTGGAGGTTGATGACCTAATGAATAGTTAGTAAATGCAACTAAGATTGAGAATAATAATGGAACGATTGTAAATAAGACAATGCCAATAACTGGCAAACTCAAGATTGTGACATGGAAATTTTCGTTCTTTAAAGAATTTAGTTGTTCTTTAAATGATTTTGGTCGACCAACAAAGCAATCTTTGTGAGCTTCTTCATAATCAATTAATTCATTCTTTAAATCAGCTACTTTTGTGTTCACTTCTTCAACAGTTAAGTGTCTAACAGATTTATCTTTCTCTTTAAGCACAACTTCTTTCATAGCTTTAACAGCAAAACTATGATCAAATTTGTATACAAGCAATAAATAGTTAACCGCTTCTTCCATTGAATAACTTTCAGAAGTAAAGTTTGTCTTTAGGTATTTTCTATCTCTAGTACAAGCATGTTTAACTTCTTTTAATTCTTCCTTTCTCATTGCTTTAATAGCTTTGTCCTCTGGAAGACCATGAAGTTCGCCCGATAATTGAGAGATTCTTGTAAAATATTTATCTTCGATTTCGCTAATTTTAGATGGGTCTTTGCCACAAGCTTTAATTTCAGCTTGTTTAGCATTATTAAGTTCTTTTAATTCCGAAGATAAAGCGTTTTTACGTTCAACAATCTTATCGAATTTTTCGTTGATTGCAGCAAGTTTTTGGTCTCTTTCAACTAAAAGTTCTTCTTTTCTTTTAGCATTAGCTTCATTGACACCTTGATAATCATCTTTTAAGGAATCAAATTTTGCACAAATATCAGCATAATGTTCGTAGAATTGAATTTGATTTCTTAAGTTTTGTCTTACTTTATAGAAATCATTGAACTTTTCATACTTAGAAGCATTTAATACACCTTCTATAGAAGAGTAATTTGAATGTTTCTTTGTCAAATCAAACAAAACGCCTCTTTGCTTTTTAATTTTTAAATTTTTCTTTGCAACAATGCTTTGTGTAGAATAATCAAAAAATTCAATTGCCTTAGTATCGTTAGAATCTAAGGTCTCACGTTTTGCTTCTCTTGCAGCTTTTGCTTTTTCTAAATCAGCATTTAATTTTGCTAATTTATCTTCGTTTGCTTTAATTTTCTTATATGCAAAATAACTATGAGTAATTGATTCATAGCAAATTATTTTACACATATCTTTATGGATTTTTTCTATCTCTAAAGACTCATATCCAGTTAAATTCTCCGCAAAACTTAAATATTTTTCTTTATTTTCGTTTCTAAAAGCAAAATAACTTACACCTGAATAGACAGCTTCTTTAGCTTTTTCATCAATGGTTTTTGACATTTCCTCATTTTCTTCATAAATCTTTTTGAAGCCCATGAAGTTATTTATTCTGAAGTTATCGTAACCACTGTTAATAGAACGGTTCCAAATATAAATAAATAAGAAAATAGATAATAATGTTAATAATCCATAGATAAGAATCATAATGGAATTATCACCATTAATGAAATCACAGAACATATCAGTACAATTAGGATCTTCATGTGATTCGACAATACCTAATGAACCAAGCATATATAGGTTGTGACCGCCGCCTAAAATCATGAAAAGGATATAGCCAATTTCAAAAGCGACAAACAATACGCCATTAACATATTGTTTATTTTTAAAACTTGATGCTCCAAAAACTAAAAAAGATAGTCTTCCGGACCAATCATTAAATTTAAATTGACGATATTTTCTTTTAAAGAAATTATAGGTGCCAATAGTAGCTTGATAGCATCCTTTGCCAACCATAACAATAAAATGCCATAAGGATAAAACTACTGACCACAATAAATCAACTACCCAAAGGATAGCCTTACTACAAACATTAAGAAAATTTAATGCATAGTATTTTTGTTTAGACATCGGTTCAACATTGTTTGTAAGGACGATATTCCCTTGACTGGCTTCACTTGTCGAGCCACTCGAAGAAATATTCTTTCTTTCGTCATCCATATTATTCCCCTTTGTTTAACAATTAAACTGAGAAGATGTTTAAAAACACCTTCTCAGTACGAATTTAATCAAATAATTATTGAGCTTTTCTTAACATATCGCAGTAATATTTTAAGAATTCACTCCAGGTTGGATAATCAGTTGGTAATCCTTTAAGATAAGACCCACCGATTGCTTTACCAGCATCCCAATATCTGTTTTCTGCAGCTTGAGATTGTGTTGCTGAGAATTCACTTTGTTCTTGAATAGCAACAGCACTCTTTGTTAAATGTTCTATATATCTAGCATCTTTAACTGCTTCTTCATTGCATGGAACAGATTGTCTGATTTCATATCTTCTTAATTGTGCTTCTTTTGTGGTTAATAAATCAGCTAAAGCAGCAGCAACTTTTTGTTCAGCTGCAGGTCTTGTTTTATTAAGACAATAGACCTTAGTTCCACTGAATGAAGCCATTTGATATGCTTTACCATCAACATGATATTCAGGTAATTTAGTAGCAGATAATTTATCAGCACCGATAGCTTCTGTTAAATCAGATTCCATCCATGTACCACTAATACAAGCAATCATTTTTCCATCTTTGAATCCAGAAGCAAATAAAGCATTACCACCAGCTGTATCACCAACAATAGTGCCAGCACTTTGCAATGGTTTTAAAAGACTTTCAGCGTATTCAGAAACTTTAACAGCTTCAGCGCTGTCCCAATCAATGTCATAAACGATAGCACCATTACTATCTCTGCCCCATTTTAATGAATCTAAGCCAGCTGCTTGAGGAGACATAATAAAACTGTTTGCGTAATATCCGTTTTCAACATCGAAACCGAAAGTTTTCCCTTCTTCTTTACAAACATCAAGAATAGTTTCTAATGATTTGACATCTTCTGCATCGAAATAGCTGTTATCATACCAAAGGAAGTAGCCATTATCTGATGTTACAGGGAAACCATAGAGTTTGCCATCTAATGTTGCAGCGGAAATTGAAATATCAGCGATTGATTCATCGATTCTTTCTTTATAAGTACCTTTAATTTCAACAACAATATTTTTTGATACTAAGTTATTAATATGGTCATCAGCACAAAGGAATAATGCTGGAGCACCTGTAACAGTTGGGTCGTTTGATAATGTTGTACCAGCATCAGCTTCAGAAACTTCTTTTAAAGTAACCTTGAATTTATTTGCGTCACTTGTTTGTTGCTTATTATATGTATCAACAACATCTCTAATAACATCGCACTCTTGGTCTGAAGCCCAAATGTTAATAGGTGTGCCAACTTCACCATAACTTTCTGTAAAACCAGTTTGAGTATCATCACCAGTGTTTCCGCCAGGTACATCTGGTACTTCCGATTGACTACCACAACCAACAGCACCAGCAAGTGTTAAAGCGCAAACCGCAAATCCTAATAATTTAATTTTTTTCATAGTTTATCCTCCGCTTATTTTTTATTTTGTAACTTCTGTAATTACAAGAGCACCAGTATAGCCATCTTCTACAACATAGAATGGGTGAACATCAATTTTAATAGTTGCATCATGTGTAACTTGAATATTTGTTCTATCGCTTGGTCCCTTATTATAGTCGCCTTCTGGAAGTAAACCTTCTGTACACTTATCCCAGTTAAGGTCTTCCATTCCATATTGAACAGACCAACTACCATCTTTAACAACTTTGAATTGATCACCAACTTTAACATCAAGTGTTAATGTGTATACATAGCTATCTTGCTTTGTAAAAACGTTTTCTTTAACATCAACACTTGTAGCTGGTGTCCAATAATTTCCTGAACCATCAGGATTTGCACCCCATCTACTTCCACAAATAGAATAAGTTAAAAGTTCTGGCTTGAAATCATCATTTTCATCAAAATCCATTCCGTCGTCGCCAACGACTGTGCCTGGGTTATCATTGCCCTTATTTGGATCATCAGGAACGACTTCTTCATTTCCACAGCCAACTAAACCTAGCAATACACCACATGCTAGAAACATTAATCCTTTTTTCAAAATTTTATCCTCCTATATGAACTAATGTATATAAAGGACAAATAAAGACTATTTTGTCCTCTTAATTCACTCCAAATAGATTAGAGTAATTAATAAATTTAAAGAGCTTTTTCTGTCTTGATATCAAAGAAATGAACTTTCTTTAAATCAAAGACGACTTTCATATTAGTATGAGCTTTGATTTCTCGTGTTGTAGGAATCTTAGCAACTAATTCAGCACCGCCAAAATCTGTATGAATGTAATATTCATTACCTAATAACTCAGCAACTTTTACTTCAATTTCAAATTCTGGTCCTTTTATTTTTAAGTCTTCACCAGCTTCATAGATATTTTCAGGTCTAATACCTAAAATGAATTCTTCTGGTAAATCCTTATTCATTACTGTTTCAGATAATAAAGTAAACTTTTCACCTGTTGAGAATGCAACTTCTTTTGTAGCTTTATCGTATTTAACTTTGAAGAAATTCATTGATGGACTGCCAATGAATCCAGCGACGAACAAGTTTGCGGGATGGTTATAAATTTCAATTGGCGAACCAACTTGTTGAATTCTTCCAAGTTTCATAACAACGATTCTACTTGCCATAGTCATAGCTTCAGTTTGATCGTGAGTGACATAAATTGTAGTAGCATTCAATGAGTCGTGAAGTTTAATAATTTCAGATCTCATTTGAACTCTTAATTTAGCGTCGAGGTTAGATAAAGGCTCATCCATTAAGAAGACTTTTGCGTTTCTAACAATAGCTCTTCCTAAAGCGACTCTTTGTCTTTGACCACCTGATAAAGCTTTTGGCTTTCTATCAAGGTATTCTTCAATTTGAAGAATTCTTGCAGCTTCATGAACTCTTCTATCAATTTCATATTTTGGTAATCTTCTAATCTTTAAACCAAATGCCATATTTTCATAAACGGACATATGTGGATAAAGAGCATATGATTGGAAGACCATTGCAATATCTCTATCTTTTGGTGTTTTGTCATTACAGAGTTCATTATCGATGTAAAGTTCACCTTTAGTGATATCTTCAAGTCCAGCAATCATTCTAAGTGTTGTTGATTTACCACAACCAGAAGGTCCGACAAAGACAATAAATTCATGCTTTTTGATATCAAGATTAAAATCAAAGACAGCTTGAACATTATTATCGTAAATCTTATCAATATGTCTTAATGAAACGAATGCACCTTCGTGCTCGGAAACTTTTTTGACTTTTGAAGACTCCTCAGTCTTATATTGAAGCTTTCCGTCAACTCCATTGTCCATAAGGACATCAGTCTTTTCAATCGCCATAGGCTTCTCCTTTAAATTTATTGTCTTCTTTCATAGATATCTGAATATCTTGAAAGTAGATCACTTATTTGCTTTTGTGAGTTGTTGAATTCTTCTTTTGTTATTCTCCAACTCCAGTTGTCAGTAGAAAGGGTTGAAGGAAAATTCATTCTTCCTTCTTTTCCTTTTGCTAGTAAATCTTGCATAGGCGTCATAGCTACCCTAGCACCGCTAGCAATATTTAACTCAACAATAACATGAGTAAGTTGCTCGTTATTAAATTTTCTAGAAAATGGAACATTTAATTTCTTGCATTCATCATCAATAATTTTTAAAGCAAGTTCTCTTTGCTGATTATTTAAGCCATCAAAAAATTGTTTCGTTGTTGGTGAATCATGTGTAGCTGTATAGGAGAAAAAGTTATAAGTATAGTTAGAAGGTCTCCATATATTTTTTGGGTCATCATTATCGAGAGCCTGTGTAACAATTTTCATGCCAGGATAATTAGTTTTTTTCATTAATTCTTCAAAATCAGAATCAATAAAACCTAAATCCTCTGCAACAATATTAAGGTCTAACTTATCTTTAAACAAATCAAAACCTGGTCCTTTAACCCATTTTCCATTACGTGCCGTTGTATCGTGATAAGGAATAGCATAATACCCGCTAAAACCTCTAAAGTGATCAATTCTTAAAAGATCAAATAATTCTAGATTCGTTTTAATACGATTATTCCACCATCTATAATTAGTCTTTTTATGATAATCCCAGTTGTATAATGGATTGCCCCATAATTGACCATCTTCGCTAAAGCAATCTGGTGGACAGCCGGCTACCCTAACAGGATCATGCTTTTCATCAAGTTCAAAAAGCTCAGGATATTTCCAAACTTCAACACTGTCAAAAGCAACATAAATAGGTAAATCACTCATTATGCTGATGCCTTTTGAATTTGCATATTTTTTAAGTGCACTATATTGCATAATGAACTCAAATTGTGTCCATAAATAGAATGTATAAGTTTCTTCATTCTCCTTAATTACTTTTTTCTCGAGTTCTGGAGAATAAGATTTAAATCTAGCATCCCATTCTGTCCGAGGTTTTAATGAATTTAATTCCTTAATAGTCATAAATAAAGCAAAGTCATTAAATTCTTTATGAGTTTTTAAAAAACCTATAAATTGTTTATCATTTTTATTAAAACGAGAATAAGCAACTCTTAAAAGTTTAAGACGCGAATTAAAAATCTTCTCGTAATTTACTCTATGATGATCGTCTCCCCAGTCAATTGAAGATACTTCTTCTTCTTTTAATAAGTTCTGTGCGATTAGACTATCTAAATCAATAAAATAATAATTAAGTCCAAGACTTGAAGGAGATTGATAAGGTGAATCGCCATAACTTGTCACATTTAAAGGTAAAATTTGCCATATTTTAGCGTGGCATTTTTCTAAAAAATCAACAAATTCATAGGCTTCTTTACCCATAGTTCCGATACCATACTTTGCAGGCAAAGATGATATGTGCATTAATATACCAATTTTTCTACTTTTCATAATATTAATTTTGTAAGCGCTTACATTATTTCATTAAAAAATTAGGTTGTCAAACATAAAGTTGCGATAAATTACGTATTTTTTAAGCAAAATAATAAAATTTATATAAAAAAATTGAATTTTTTAAAGCGAATTTTACATTTAAACAAATTTTCATCGATGGTTATCGCGTTTTATAACAAAGTATTACCAAAAATTTTAAAAACGATATGTATGGCATTTTTTACATAATCTCAAAAAATATAAATAATCATAGAAAAAATTGCACTAATCAAAAAATATTTTTAAAAAAATTTTTTAGACAGTTCAAAACAATATAAATAGCTTGCACTTGAATTGAAAAAAAGCCTTTTATAACATATTTATATGAAATCATTTTTAAAGAATAACGTTATTTATCAAGTTTACGTTAGGAATTTTACAAAAGAAGGCACATTTAATGCCTTAAAAGAAAAACTTGATCACATTAAGTCGTTAAAAGTTGATATTCTTTATCTTCTTCCTGTCTCTCCAATCGGCATAAAAAACAGGAAAGGTACTTTAGGTTCTCCTTATTCTATTCAAAATTATATGGAAATAAATCCAGAATTAGGCACTAAAGACGATTTTATCTCACTAATTGAAGAGACTCACAAAAAAGGCATGAAGATTATGATTGACATGGTTTTCAATCATACTTCAAGAGATTCATGGATATCAAAAAATCATCCAGATTGGATGTACCATAATAGAGATGGAGAGTTTGCAAATAAGGTCGGTGATTGGTCTGATGTTTATGATTTAGATACATTCAATAATGATTTAATTGAATACCTTGTTTCGGTAATTCGTTATTATTGCTCATTAGGTGTAGATGGATTTAGATTTGATGTCGCCAGTTTAATTTCTAAAAACTTCTTTGAAGCGCTAAAAAATATGTTAAATAATGAATATCCAGAAACAATTTTACTTGCTGAAAGCGTCCACCCTGGCTTTGTTAGTTCTTTAAGAAGTCAAAATTTTAATTGCTTAAGTGATGGAGAACTTGTCGATACCGCTTTCGATCTTTTATATCCATATAACTCTTTTGAAAATTTAAGAAATTTTTTAGAAACAAAAGATATTAAGTGGCTTGATTTTTATAAGTACTCTCTTCTTTTAGAAGAAAGTATGACTCCTGCTAACTCTTTAAGAATAAGACAACTGGAAAATCATGATCAAAAAAGACTTTATCAATATACACATGATTTTGTTCTTTTGAGAAATTTAGCAGCGCTTAGTCCATTTATGAAAGGCCCAATGTTTATTTATAATGGATTAGAAACAAAAGCTGATCACCTTGAAAGCTTATTTGATAAGGACGATATGTCTTGGGAAATTGATGATAAGTGGTTTGCTTTTATTCAAAAAATAATTAAATATAAAAAAGAGAAATTCAACTTAGATTTAAACACTACCGAACCATTATTAAATGGCGGTGAATCAATCGCCTTTAAAAATGTTTATAAAGATGGAAGTTATAGTTTTGGTGTTTTCTCTTTAAGTGGTAAAGAAGAAACAATTAATGATCAAACATTAATTGATGGAACATATGTCGATTATTTAACTGGCAAAGAAGTAACCATTAAAGACCATACTATTAAAGTTAAAGAACCATTATATTTATTCAAAAAGTAAATTAGTTAATTTCTAAAAAAGAAGAGCCTTTGTGCTCTTCTTTTTTATGTTAAGTGAAGTTTTGCAGACTTTTTATCTAAAAACTCAGTTTATATACTTAATAATTTTTGCTGGATTTCCTGCTACTATTGCGTTATCTGGAACATCTTTTGTAACAACACTTCCTGCTCCAACCACTGCATTTTCACCAATTGTAACGCCAGGTAAAATAACACTTTTTGAACCAATCCAAGCATAATCTTTAATAATTATCTTTTTAGGAATTAAATCATATCTTTCTTCTTTTTTAAGTCCATGATTTAAAGAAGCAAATATACATTCATGGCCTATATTTACATAGTTACCAATTTCAATCCCCCCTTGATCTTGAAAGGCGCATCCAGCATTAATAAAAACATGTTTTCCTATTTTTAAGTTCTTTCCAAAATCTATATAAATTGGTGGAAATAAAGAAAAGTTTTCATCTAACTTTTGACCAATAATTTCTTCCATGAGCTTAATTAACTCTTTTTCATCATGATATTTAGTATTTATTTCAAAAGTTAATTTACGTGTTTCACTACTCACTTTATGCATTAATGCTTTATATTCATTACCTTGTTTTAATGTTTTACCTTTATTTAAATAGTCCAATAATTCTTTTAAACTTACTTCTTTTTCCATATTTAATCAATCCTTTCTTTTATTACATCATCTTCTTTTATTTCTCCAATTAGTAATGATGAATCATCACTATGATTCCTATAATTACTTTTAACTTCTTCTTCATTAAAGTTAGCATAACAATATTTACAAAGCGACAAGCAAGAGTTATAAGCTCCTATATCCACTGTTTGAACGCAATTGCAATTTTCATTATCACGATGTGTTCTTCTTTTAAATTTAACATTTTTATTTAGTTTACTCATTAATGAAGTAGCAAATTCTTTTGTTAAGCAACTGCCTTTTGAAAAGCCATATTCTGTTAAATCTTCTTTTTCACCACAAGTAAATATATTAAGTTTATTTTCTTTAGCAATCTTATACAATTGTTCTCCAATTAACTTATAGTCTTCTTTTAAAAAGCCTTCTAAATGAAGATATTTTTCGTTATTTCTTAAAACGTTTTTATATAAATCAATAAAAGAGATTACCACATTATCAGCACTTCCTTTTATTTCGCTAGCTAGTTTTTTAAAAGCTTTAATATGATAAGTTATTGGATATTCTTTACTCTTGAAGATTGGATCAAATCGAATAAAAATACGATCTTTACCATATCTACTAGCTAAATATTTAACAGCTTTTATAATTTCCTTTTTCTCTTTAGCAATTTTTGGTTCTATATCTTCTTTATATGGTGTAATTGTTATATGAAATATTAATGGTACATTTTTTAATAGTTCATCTAACTCATCTAAATATGGTAAAAAAGGTATTGGATTTTTAGTGCAAAACATAATGATATCAACCATATCAAAATAAATTCGTGATACAAGTTTTGGATTATATGGATTTCTTGTATCAATATAACCTTCTTTTACACGGTTTATAAACCATTTTGGATAATAGGTTAAAATATCAGTTCTTCCACTTACAAATAAAACCATAATTTGTATTTTAAAAGTTTCTATTGTAATGATAAAGAATTAAACATATTTAGTTTAAAATTTATAGAGTAAATTAGGATTGTTAACTAGGAGATAAATTCTTTTGAAGTTACATAAAAAGCTAAATAATAAGGAATTGTCTTTTTATTGTCTACTTGACCAATATTTTGAGCAGTAAATTTTATTAAACCTTTAACTTTGTAATTAGGATTTGCAAGGACCGTTTTAGAAGATTTAGCATTACCACTTCGTGCTTTAACTTCAATAAGATATAATCCATCCAAAAAAGGCTCTATAAAATCAATTTCTAGCCCGCTTGATTTAGCAAAATAAAACAACTTTTTCCCATTTTTATTTAACGTTTCAGCAATAAGATTTTCAAAAATCGCTCCTTTGCCTAATCCTAAATCATCATTTATAACTTTAAAAGCGATTTCTTTTGGCAAAGATGCCATTAATAGACCAATATCTGAAAAATACACTTTAAATTGGTTATCAATAGCAAAAAAACTTAGTGGCTCCTCTAGAGTTGATACATTGCAGCAAACATCAATTAAACCATATTCTTTTAGCCACTTAAGAGAATCTTGATACGTCCTTTGACTTCCGCCCTTATTTACTAAAGAGTACTGAAATTTATTATTTTCTTTGGCAAGTTGTTTTGGTATAGAATCAAAGACATCTAGAATTTTTCTTTTTTCAGATTCGTCAACTCGAATTTCGCCACTTTGAGATAGGTGCATTCCAAAATCAGATTTGAAAGATTTTATTAGATTTACTTGAACTTCTCTAACTTTATCAAGATCGTTTGTATCTAAAAAAGTTGTAACTGCCTTTGGCATTCCACCTACACAGATATATTTCTTAATTAGATTTAAAAACAAATTATGATAATAAGAATCAATTTGTTTTGATTTATCAACACAATTTTTAAGTTTTTCAATGATTTTTTTATCTATATTTAACGACCATAGAAATTCTTCAAAATCGAGAGGTTTCATTTCTATTTGATATTCATAACCTACACCAATTCCTCTACTCGCAAGTTTGCTATCTCTATATCCATCAATGCCTAAATACGAACCAGTAGAAATAACATCAAATCTTTTGTCTAAAGCAAAGTATTTTAAAGAGCTTCTTGCATCAGGGCAATCTTGTATTTCGTCAAATATTAAAACAGTTTTATATGGTATAAAATCTGAGCCCTTAATAATGGAAAGCCTTGCTTTATAAGGCGATAATTTGAGTAAAATTTCATCAATATCAAAATTACCACTAAAGACCATTCTAAGTTCAATAAAACTTCGAAAATCTAGAAAAAATACATTTTCATAATTTTGCTTGGCAAATTCTATTACAGATGTAGTTTTACCTACTTGCCTTAGACCTTTTATTATAATTGGCAGATGATTTTTCTCTTTTTTCCGCCTATCTAATACTTTGAATACTTTTCTCTCTAACATAATATTTAACTGTATGTTAAATCAAGTCAACATATTTTTCAAGCGAGTTTTTTCAATATTTACATTATTTTATAGCGAGTTTTTTTAACATTTACATATTTTTCAAGCGAGTTTTTTTAACATTTACATATTTTTATAGCGAGTTTTATGTTAATTTGCTTCATCTTTTGTAGACAGAAATTAAGGTTTTAAGCAACCTAGCGGAACTACATAGACACCATCTTCTCTTTTATAAGCATATTTCTCTTTTGTAATAACCATTAAATAAATTGGTTTTTCAATTAAATCATCTCTAATCTTTTTTAAGTTGTTAGCAGCTTCTTCGATATCATCATCAACACCAAGTTTTATCTCTACTAATCCAAATTCACCATCACGATAAACAATAACTGCATCACATTCTCTATTTAAGCTGTCACGGTAATGATAAACTGAAGCATCAATGGTTGAAGCATAAATTTTTAAATCTCTAATCGCTAAAGATTCAAAAAGAAAGCCAAATAGTTTCATATCCTTAAATAAAGATTGGGGTGTAAGCCCTAGTGAAGCAGCTGCAATTGAAGGATCAACAAAATACCTAGTATTCTTTGTTCTAACGGCAGTTTTACTTCTTAAGTTAGTGTTCCAAGCTAAAACCTCATCAACTACAAACAATCTTTGTAGTGCGGAGAAATACTTTTCAGATGTTTTAACATCAATGTTTGCATCATTAATGATTACAGAATCCGGACATTGAGTACCAACATTTCTAGCGTATGAACGCATAATCTTTTGTGATGTTAAAATGTTTTTTCTAATTCCTAAATCTTTAAAAGTAAAAATGTCATCTTGATATAATATCTCAAAATAATAATATGCTTGTGCCAATGCGACTTTTTCACTTTTTCCAATCGCTAATGGCCAACCGCCTCTACAAATATAAAATGCATAGTCAAAAATGTTTTTATCGCAAATTCCTAATTCAAAATTACCATTTTTTAATGAAGAAAGAGAAACCAATCCATTGCTTTCGTTACTTTCATAAAGTGATAGTGTTCTCATCATTTTTCGGCAAATTCGGCCGTTTCCAGTATGTTCATTTAAAGCGTCTTCTTCATTATTATTTGAATATGACAACTTGTTAGTGACGCTTCCTGTTAATATGTATTCACCAAATGTAGAATTTTTATCAACTTGAATTTTAATTTCATTCCAAATAAATGGTATAAATTGCCATTCATCAATCAAAATCGGTTTCTCTCCTTGATTTAGAAATAAGTCAGGGGCATTTTTAGCAAACTCTATAAGTTGTTGCCTTGTTTTTAGCGGCAAAAGTTCTACTATTGTTTTAGCATGTCTCGCACAAGTTGTTGTTTTGCCGCACCACTTTGGCCCAACTACTAATACCGCACCTTTGCTTTCTAAAGAAAATTGCAATATTTCATCAAATAACCTTGGAATATAAGTATTTTTCATATAATTAATTTATCATGTTAAAGTTAAATGTACAATTAAAAATCCCAAAAATATGAGTAAAAAAATCCCATAAATATCAGTAAAAGAATCCTATGTTTGTAAACTTTCAATATATATGTTCATATACTATTCTTAATCAAATAAGCACTTCTTAATTATTAAAAACCAAGAGTTAAAATAACTCTAACAATACCAAGTATATTAAAAATATTTGCTTAATTCATTAAACTATTAATCATTATATTTAAGTAAAAACTATGCAAATCTTAAATTATTTTATTGTTTTTCAATATTTTCTTGTTTCTCAATTTCTCTAGCTCTTTTATTAATTACTCTAGGGAAAGTAATAAAAATGACTACTCCAGTAATTACTCCTGCAACTAAATCTGCAATGCCTTCAGACATGTAAACGCCTTGAAAACCAACTGTATAAGTTAACAAAAAGCATAAAGGGATTAAGATAATTACTTTCCTTAAAGTTGCTAAGAAAACAGCTGTTTTCCCTTGACCTAAAGCCACATTTATATTTTGTAAAGTCATTTGAATAACAAACATAATCGTTCCCATTAAAAATAATGGGGTATAATCTTTTATTAAAGACATTACTTCTTCATCTGCACTAAAAACATAACCATAAATTTGTGGAGCTGACATTGAAATAGTATAAATAATCACATCAAAAACTAATCCGATAATAAAAGTATAAATAATCCCTTTCTTTAATCGATTAGCATCACCTTTTCCATAGTTATAGCTAACAAAAGGAGCTATTCCATAACCTAGTCCATTTAAAGGCAAAGAAATTAATTGAAGTGCACTAAGCATAATTGTAAGAGCGGCTGTATAAGCACTACTTGTTCCACCCGTTGCTATCTTTAAACAAACATTAAAGACTATCTGAATAATACTTTCAGTTAAAGTCATAATGAATGGAGATAAGCCTAAAAAGAGAATAGATCCAATTATTACTAAATCAAACTTCATTTCTTTGATTTTAAAACTAAAAGTTGATCCTTTCATAAAGAAAAGGATAATAATCCAAACAAAGGAAGCAAATTGAGAAAGAATAGTCGCAAGGGCGGCTCCTTCTACTCCCATATTAAAAGTAAAGATAAAAAGAGGGTCAAGTGCGACGTTTAATAAAGCACCTAAAAGTGTAGTTCCCATTGCTAAAATCGAGTGCCCTTGAGCACTAACAAAAGGATTTAAGCCTTGAACTAATATAATAAATACACTACCTAAAGCATAAATTTTTAAATAGTTAGTTGCGTAAACAATTGAATTATCTGGACAACCAAATAAAACAATAATTGGCTCAGCAAAGAAAAACAAAATTAAAGTAAGAATTACTCCAATAATTACAAGTAAAAGTGTCGATATATTAAAAATTCTATTAGCCTTTTCTTTATTACCTTCTCCTAAAGACATACTTGCTCTTGGTGAAGCACCTAAACCAATTAAATTTGCAAAAGCTTGAACAATTAAAGTAATTGGTAAAACAATTCCTAATGCAGCTAAAGCCTCAGTTTTAATATCATGAATATTAGACACATACATTCTATCAACAAGGTTATATAAAAATGTAATAAGCTGAGCAATTACAGCCGGTATTGTTAATTTAAAAACTAAAGGCAATATCTTGCCATTTCCAAATTCACTAGTAATATCTTTCATTTCTTAGCCTCGCAAACCTTAGTGATTATAGATTATTTTGAGTGTTTATATCAAGGCTATCTAGAGTTAGATTACAATCCTCTATTTTAAAAAGAGCGAGACCCTTGTCATAAAGATTGCAAGTTCGAACGTATTTATAAGTACTGTTTAAAAGAAGATAATTGTCATATGAAAAGAATTAATATTTTAATGCCTCAAGCATAATCTACAAATAATGTCTTTGTGCCATCGCTTTAATACAAAGTTATGTCTCTAGTAGAAAAATGGTCCTCTTCCTTTATTAAAAGGTACTCCTTAAAAAATTATTAGTTTTATAAATTAATCTTCATATAATGATGCAATAATTCTCTTAATAATTACGTAATTTCTAAAGTGTGGCTTTATTTTCCTCGGACTTTTTAAAATTTGTCTTAAAATTCTATAACCGCTTAAAATAAATAAGAACTATCAAGTGTAATATAACTTGCTAAATAATAAGGAAGATAGATTATTTCCTTATCATAATCAAAATTTATATTTTTATCATAAAACTTTATCGCTTTAATTTTATTTGAGCCATACATTTCTTTATTATTCATTAAAGTTGATAATGATTTAGATTTAGAGTTAGTGGCCTTCACTTCAATTATATAAGGCAAACCATTAATATTTGTTACAAAATCTACTTCTAAACGATTAAGTTTTGAATAATAATACAGATTAAAACCATTCGTTTTTAATAAGGAAAGAATAATGTTTTCATAGAGAGCTCCTTTATAAACGCCACTATTCCCGCTCAAAACCTCATTTTGAATACCATAATCATACATGCTTAAAAGTAAACCAACATCGCTAAAATAAAGTTTAAATGATTCATCAAGAGTATAGCTAATTAATGGTGTTTCTACTTGAGACAAATTATTAACCCTATAAACTAGGCCAGAATCATTTAACCGATCTATAGCTTTTTGATATTCTCTCATTCTTGCATTGTGATTAACTTTTGATAACTGAAATTTTTTATTTTCTTTTGCAAGTTGATAAGGTATTGAATGGTATACTTCAAGTATTTTATTAAATAAATCACTATCTTTTAAAACCAAATTTTTTTCATTAATATATCTACCAAAATCCATTTCAAAAGAAGTTAGTAAACTTTTTTGTACTTCAAAAACATTATAAAGATTTTTTGTTTTAATATAAGTTTTGATCGCTTGAGGCATTCCTCCTACAACCAAATATTGCCTAAACAATTGAAGGGCTAATTCGTGTAAAACACTGCTAATCTCCTTCTTTTTCTCAAAAAAGCTCTTCAAAGCATTGTTTAACTCGCCATAATTTAAAGCAAGTAAAAATTCTTCAAAATCCATTGGAAACATATTAATAAAATATTCGAATCCAACTGAGACTGACTTTTCAAAATCAAGATTATAGTTTTTAATGCCAAGCAAAGAACCAGTTGCAATAACATCAAATCTCTTATCTAAAGAAAAATATTTTAAAGATGCTCTAGCTCTTGCACATTCTTGCAATTCATCAAAAATAATTACCGTTTTATAAGGTGCGAAATTAAAACTAGGATTGATTGTTTTTAATCGCAATATAATCCTTTCGACTATTAAATCTTCATCAAATACACTTTTATAAATAGTATCCGATCTAAAATCTATATAAATAATATTTTCGTAATTACTTTTTGCAAATTCCAAAACTGTAGTTGTTTTTCCAACCTGTCTTAGGCCTTTAATAATTAGCGGAACGTGATCTTCATTATCTTTCCGCCTTTTTAACGCTTCATTAATTTTCCTATAAAACATATCTATATTATATAGATAATACATCTTTAAAACAATGAATTTCACGTTTATACGGCGTATTTTCGTGAATAATTCACGTTTTTTTGTTATTTTTCGTGAATAAAACACGTTTATACGGCGTATTTTCGTGTAATATAATTAATTAGCTGCACCTTTTCCAATTTTTAGTGATCGTTTTAGCATCCTATCATAAGCAGGAACGCATTCCAATGTGCTTAAGAGAAATATCTAGAATTTGCATTACTATCTAACTCGCCTTTTAGTTTATTAAAAGATTTAATAAATTTATCGATAAAATCCATATGCCTCACAAACCTTAGTGATTATATTGATTTTTGCTAATTAAAGCAAGGCTATCGGTATCCATTATTAAAGATAGTTTCTCAACTATTTTAAAAACTCTCGAGGAAAGTTTTTATTAAAAGCAATGCTTCTGGTAATAGCCTTACTAATGAATGAGCTTTATTATTTTCTGCAGCATTTATCTGCTTAAAATTCATAAAAAATGTATATGGTTTTTAATAATTACTCAATCAAAAACTTAGTTACGCAAATTTGCACAAGTAAGTTTTAAATCAATAAATGCTTTTCAAAATGTTGAACAGCAAAAAATACAAATGCCTTACTCATCATCTTTAAAATGGCCGGTTCACATGAATTTTCACACTTTAGTAAAAAGCGGTTCGAACAAAATATTGCCTAAGCAAATCTCAATTTTCGGACAGGTCAGACCTGTCCGGACAGACGAAAAATTTGCATTTTTTTGGAGAAGATCAGTGCCAAATTTTTTTCTGAACTTGTTGAAAAATTATTGTTCTAAAAGACAAAAACGTTATCAAAATAGACAAATGATCAGACTCATCTTTTGGCGAAAAATCCATCGAATTTGGTAATTTTAAGGCGATTTTGCGGTCGAAATCAATAAAATTTGAGAAAGCAAAAGAAAAAATAAAAATCTCTCCTAACGAAGAAAATTCGGGGAGAGATTCAATAGAAACTTCCAACAATCATCGAATGTATCGACTTAACAAGTGGCCTCCTAGGCAGGAGTCGAACCCGCAACCTTTTGGTTCGTAGCCAAACACTCTATCCAGTTGAGCTACTAGGAGTTAAATACCATTCAACAATTTTTGAAAGCGAAAATAATTATATAACAAGTGAATAATTTTGAAAACAATTTTATAAAGCTAAACAAACTAAAATTGGTTGAGTCCAATTTAATTTAATAAGCAGAAAAAAATAAATACAGCAAATATAAATTTTTACTAATCAAATATTGTCTAAGAAATTTTTTATTTCATTAAAAAAATTTATGTCGCCATTCTTTAGTGCCAATAAAAGATCTAAAAGATTACTTCCAGGCTTTTCTTGATTTTTATAATCAGTACTTAATTGTTTCGCATTTTCTAATAATCTACTATAAGGATATTCATGATTTAAAATTGAATATTTAATAATTTCTAATTGCCAATTTTTTGCGGAATAATCATTCTTGATCTTTCTACCAAGACTATCAGTTTTGCCTGAAGCAATTTCAGGCCAATAATAATGAATTAGCAAACTATTTGTTTTCTTCGATGTAGTTAATAATGAAACTTTATCTAAAGAATCGGCAGCAAGTAGAAAAATTTGCATAATATTTGGATTTGTACAAAAGCTTACTCTTTCAGTGATTTCTTCATCTCCAAAAAGACTATTTAATTGATTCCTTATTTTACAATAAGCAGATTTAACATCATTAGCACTATAATCGACATCGTAAACACAAATTACACAATCGTATATATCTTCACGAAGTGCTAATAAAAATAAATCAGCTATTTTGCCACTTCCGTTAGCATTTTCTATGTCGAGCCAAATTTTATCGCTTACACCTTCTTCTTTAACAATATCGAAAAAAGTTTCTTCCTCATCGCCTTCAACGATAATTTTAATATAATACTTCACCATAATGTTTTTTTACCACAGATGCTTATAAAAATTTAATAAAGTTTGGTCTTGGGACATAGCCAAATTCACCACGATTATAATGCTTTAATAAATCGTCTGCGCTTCTTGGGCCCCCATCTTTTACCGGGGCATCTTTTAAGCAAAATAATTCGCTTGTTAGATCGTCCTTTCTAAAAGAAAAATAAATTTGATCTTTTCTCATCATTAATTTTGAAGCGATAAGTTCAACATCGTGCGCTGTGAATAAAAGTTGGCCACGTTCATTAGCGAAGCTATTAAATATAGAAAGAATAGCTCGCGATAATTTAAAATGTAGACCACAATCTAGTTCATCGACAACCAACGTTTTGCCATTGACTATTGCTTCATAAATATATGAAGCAATTGCCTCAATTTTCTTTGCCCCAGTAGAATCAAAAAAAATGGAAGGAACAGCCTTATTCCCATACTTTGTAAATAACTTTAATTGATCTATTACATCGATTTGTTTAAGAGCTTTTTCAGTTATTGGCTCATCATCCTTACCTTTGAAATTGGTTTTATCATTATAAAAGAAATCTTCGATGGATAAATCAGCATGTTTAACAAACTCTAAAACGAACTTTTTCTTTTTTTCATCACTCCCTTTTAAAACATTTATTGTATTATCAATTGGTATATTAAATAGACGGATTATCTCTAAGGATTCTGCAAATTTAACAAATGAATTCAAATAAGTCTTTAAGGAACTAAAAGTATCATTGTCTAATGAAACACAATACAAAAAAGGTTTTTTTGAAGGCAATATTTTTAGTAAGTCAAGATGTTCAGTGCCTAAAATAAGTAATTTTTCTTCTACATAATCTCGATTGTAAATATTTCTAATTGTTGAATTACCCGTTTCATAAAATATAATTTCATTCAACTCTTCTTTAACAATTTCTTGTTTGAAACTATCATAAATAAACGAATATTGCATCCGGTTTTGATCAACATCAGTTTTATATGTTATTGATATATTCGTTTCTTGAGTATCGCCAAAAATTTCTCTATTAAAAGATAAATTTTCTACTCCTAACATTAAGTTTTTAATTAATGAAAACAAGTTTATAAGGTTTGATTTTCCAATATTATTTTGGCCATATAAACTAACTGATTTTAAAACGTTGCGATTTAGAATATTAAAATAATTAGAACCTAATTGTTTAATTCTTGTATCAGCTAAAAAAGATAATACATTTTCATTTTTAAACATTTTGTAGTTATTAAATTTAATTTCTAGAATCATGTTTTATACCACCTTTGTAAAAATGATAACATTATAATTATATTTTGTGAAATAATATTGCATAAAATATAATTTTAATATTAGTATGAAACATTCCGATTTTGTAATTTTTAGGATTGCTGTCCATTTCGAAATAGAACAAAAGAACTAAATTTCTCTTCTTTAATCATCATTACTAAACATATAAATCGGTGCTAAAATGATTTCGGAGTAACTTTATGAAAAAACTTTATTATATTATTTTACTTGTAATCTTTTTAATTTTAGATGCTGTAATAGTTTCCACTTCATCTAATTCAACAATGTGGATTTTTTATGCTTTTATCATTGCTGAAGTTGCAATATATTCCACTTGTATAATTTTTGAAATCATCACATTACAAAAGAAATCAAAAGATAAAACTAGTGATGAAGATGATGAGTATTAATTAAAAAAAATTGATTTTTGCAAGTTTTTTAGTTAAATTTCAAGTTTTTAAATTTTGCTTAGTTATTTATATCAACCTTAAAATGCTCAACTAAATACTTACTCATAATAATATATCCTTCTTTATTTGGATGGATATTATCACTCATAATCGTTTTAAATTTAGTTTTTCTCATCTCTTCATTCTCATAAAAATCAATAATAGAAAATCCACAATTTTCTTTAATCTTTTTTAATGTTTCAATCATACTCTCATACTTTTTATTTTGTTTAGTAAAGCAAGTATAAAATATAGTTTTGGCGTCAGTATTTTCTTTTATATATTTAATAATTTCAATGATGGCACCAAAAGTTGTTTTTTCATCATTTGGGTCCAATCTATTTTTCAGTAAATGCAAATCATTAGTTGAAAGTTGAACAAGAACATAATCAAATGTTTTTAATAATGTTAAATCTAGTTTTTTTAATCTTGCTAAATAAGAATTATCTTTTCTATTAGCTAAAGTCGTTCCATTAATGGCTTCTTTATAAACATTAAATCTTATATCTTCATCTTTTACATCATTTAACATTTCTACAAAAGAGATGTCGTGATTTCCATAACCTCTAGTTATACTGCTACCTAAAGCTAAAATTTTAATTTCTTTCATCTACCTACGCCTAGTTCTTATCTATTAACTCAAAAAGTTCCATAAAATCATCAGATAATTTGTAGTTATATATTTCACTTTTATTAATCCAAAAAACTTTTCCTTCTTCACTGCTTTTTACTTCACCACTAAAATCATCACTTTTATAAAGTAAACCTAAATAGCGAAAATCGTTTCCCCAATCCCGCTCTTTAATTGCACAAAATTTAACAGAATGAAGAGTTAATCCAGTTTCTTCTTTCATTTCTCGAATAACACTTTCTTCAAGTGTTTCCCCTTTTTCAACATGTCCTCCAGGAAAAGAAAGACCTGGCCAATCAGATTTTACTCGATCAATGACTAGTATCTTGTCTCCTTTATAAACCATGCACATGTTAGAAAGGATACATTTAGTAATCTTGTCTTTCATATTAATCAACTACGATGTCCCTATTTTTATCAATAAAATAACTCTTTAAAACTCTTTGATCCATTCTTAAGCAATTGTCAAAGTCAATCTTGTCAAAAGGAACAAACTTTATTTCTTTGCTTTCGCCATCTTGAGAAACAATATTAACTTTCTTAGAATCAACTCTTCCTATAAAAATAATATCAGTATAATAGGTTACATCTTGATTTGGATATTCCATTCTTCCTTCTTCACCTGAAAATACTCCAAGCAATTTAATTTCATCTTCTTCAAAATGAATACCAGTTTCTTCAAACGTTTCTCTTATTGCTCCAGCTTTTACTTTTTCACCCATATTTAAAGCGCCACCTGGAAAAGAATACTTGCCATTATCACTTCTTGTCTCTAAAAGAACTTCATCTTTTTCGTTTAACACTAAAATAGCTACACCTATTGCCATTATCTCTTTATGACCTACAATATTTCTAATATATTTTATATAATCCATAATCTTTTTTCCTTGCCTTAATATTGTAGTTGCTTTTATTAAATAATTAAAGTTAGAGACAAAAACTTTAGCCTGTTTTCTAGATTAATATTTTTAATGTGAATCAAAGTAATATTTATCGTTGTTATTAATTGTCTTATTTAATATCTATATAAGAAAATCGGATTTTATCGTATTTTTTAGACATCATATATCCTCATGGACATTGTCTAGGACATAATAATGTCTTAGACTTTTTTTAAAATGTCCAAGACAAAATGTCCTTGTTAATTAATAAATTAATTTCTATAATGCTAAAAAGGAATATAAAATGAATATAGGTAGTGAAAACGAAATAGTTGAATTCAAAAAGACCACAAGCGAATTAAAAGAAGCTTTACAATCAATCTCTGCCATATTAAATAAACATCAACATGGCACTATTTATTTTGGTGTAAAAGACAATGGCGATGTTGTCGGGCAAGCAATTGGAAAAGACACATTAAGAGATATTTCAAACAAAATCAGAGAACAAATTAAGCCAGAATGCATTTATACAGTCGAGAAAAGAAATGATGATTCGGGCAAATCTTTTATCGAAGTATCTTTTAGTGGTGAAAGAGTTCCATATTCTGCTAATGGTAAATACTACTTAAGATTTTCTGATCAAGATCGTTTGATGACAAACGAGGAACTCGAGAGATTTTTCCTTAATATGCAAAAAAACTATTCAAGTTGGGAAAACGATGATTCTAGCATCAACTTAAAAGACGCAGATAATTCATTATTAGAAAAAATGATTAACAAAGGCTATGAAAATCAAAGAATTCCTTTTAAATATACCACTTCTGCAGAAGTTTTGAATAAAATGGGGCTCATTTTTAAAAATGGAAATACATTAAATAATGCCGGTAACGTTTTATTTTCAGCATTGAAACCTATTGTTTTAAAATTAGCTACATTTGCAACTGAAACTAAAGATACTTTCTTAAAATTAGAATATTTTGAAGGGAATATTTTTGAATGTATTGAAAAAGGAATCTCATATATTTTAGATGGTATCAACTGGAATATTAGTTTAGATGGCTCTCCTTTAAGAAAAGAAACGCCAGAAATCCCAAAAGAAGCCATAAGAGAAATTGTTGTAAATGCGTTTAGTCATGCTCGCTATAAAAGTTCTACTACCTTTGAAATTGATATTTTTAAAGATAGGATTTCTGTCTATAGTCCAGGCTATTTTCCTTATGGTTATACACCTGAAGATTTTGCATTTAAACATGAAGAGCCAATCATGCTTAACCCTAAGATTGTAAATGTTTTATTTAAGACATCTCAAATCGAATCATTTGGATATGGTTTTGAAACTACGTTTAGATTATGCAAAGAATACTCAGTGCCTTATAAATATGAGAATACAAAATCAGGATTTAAGTTCATCTTTTATAGGCCATTAACACTTAAATATTCTTCAAAAGATTTAAACGAAACTGAAGCCAAGGTTTTAAGACAAATCACTCATAATCCATCAATTAAGATAAAGGATATAGCTTCAAACATAGATAAAAGCGAAAAAACAGTATCTCGCGCTTTAAAAAAATTAAAAGAATTAAATTATATATCTCGTGATGGTGATGATTTTAGAGGTATATGGATAGTTAACAAAGATTTATATAGATAATTTAAAATTTTAACGGATTTTATCGTATTTTTATAGGCATCATATAACCTCATGGACATTGTCTAGGACATAATAATGTCTTAGACATTTTTTAAAATGTCCAAGACAAAATGTCCTATTTGCAAGCCCTTTTATGCTTCACAAAATTATGGTTTTAGGCAATTAATTGGAATAATATATACGCCTTCTTTACTTTTATAACAAGCTCCACTTGTTGTAATTATACATTTAAATGTTGGTAGTTTAGCTTTAGCTCTAACTAATTTTTCTTCAAAGCGAGATAACGATTTTATACCTTCCTCGATGTTTTCTGGACTATTTATTTTTACCTCTATTGCACCAAAATCACCATTTGGTAATTCAACAATTACATCAACTTCTTGGCCACTACTATCTCTATAATGTTTAAGTTTTCCTCTAAAACTATCAGCATATACTGATAAGTCTCTTACAACTAAATCTTCAAAAAAGAAGCCAAAAGAATTCATATCGTTTAAAAGATTTTCAGGAAGTATATTTAAAGCGGCGCAAGCAATTGAAGTATCAACAAAATGTCTTGTTGGTGCCGATCTAACTGCCACTGAAGACCTTAAATTAATGTTATAAGAAGGCATATCAAATATAATAAATAACTTTTTTAAAATGGTTTCATATTCATTAAAAGTATTTTCATCAAGAGTATTTCTTTCACCAGATTCTAAAATATCTTTAATCATTGTTGTTTTCTTGGCTTGAGTTGAAATATTTCTTGCGTAAGATTTCAAAACTAGTTCCAAAAGATCCATACTTTTATTTTTATAAAATTCATTGTATTCACTATTGTTTTGCACTCTAAATAGACTTGAATAATAGTTTTCTGTCATAGTTAAAGAAACACTTTTATCAACGCTAACAGAAAGTGGCCATCCACCACGACAAATTAAATATGCAATATCCGGAATTCGAATTGGATTGTCGTTAGCAAGTAAAGTTTGAATTTTTTCTTCATTATTAAATAGACTAAATAGCGAAACAATACCAAGAGATTCTTCAGACTCATACAAAGTAAATGGCTTAATATTTAAATCAATGATTCTTCCAGCTGCAGAATCTAAAATATTAGAACTATTAAAGGGCGTTGTACTTCCCGTGATTAAATATTTTCCAAAAACGTATTTATTGTCTAAGTCCATTTTTATTTGATTCCAAACATCTGGACAACGTTGCCATTCATCAATTAAATGAGGATTTTCGCCTTCTAAAGCCAAAACAGGATTAGCTTTGACAATAAGTAATGTGTTGTTGTCACTCAAATATGTTGATGATTTCGCATATCTTTTACATAAAGTAGTTTTTCCTGAAAACTTTGGACCATTTACAAGAACGCAACCAGAGGTCTTCATTTTGAGTTCAAGTGTTTTTTCAATAATTCTATTTTTGTATAAATCGTCTTTTATCATGTAATTATTATAGCTAATCATCTATTCAAATTCAATCAAATTCAGTGTTTTGAAAGAGATTCATTCAATGAATTGAAAGAATTTCACTCAGTGATTTGAAAGAGTTTCATTCAGTGTTTTGAAAATTATTCAATTTCTACTTTTTATAGAAAATTAATTAAATTAATCTCATTTTTATAAAAATTGATTATTTTAATCTCAATTATTACAGTTATTTAAATAATTAATATAAATCATTCAGTGATTTTAAAGATATTCATTCAGTGTTTTGAAATAGTTTGATTCAGTGTTTTGAAAGAAATTCATTCAGTGTTTTGAAAATACACTCTTTTTTAAAACAATCACTCCTTTTATTATTTTTCCATAAAAATTTACAATTCTATCTTTTACAACAATAAAACTAATTTATAAAATATTAAAGGTATGGAAAATGCAGCAAAAAGAAAAAGAACAATTATAAAATTAAACGAATCAAACTACATTGAAAGAGATGTTTCATGGTGTTATTTTAACTATCGAATTTTAAAAGAAGCTCAAAATGAAAGCGTGCCTCTTTATGAAAGACTTTCATTTTTAGGTATCTATTCTAGCAATCTAGATGAGTTTTATAAAGTTAGAGTAGCCACTTTAAAACGTATTGCAGAAAGTTCATCAAAAGACTTTAAAAAAGAAAAAAACCTTGCAAAATCCACATTAAAAAAGATTTATTCATTAGTTTCTGATTATGCAAAAGAATATAATGTAGCTAGTAAAAATGTCTTTGAAGAGTTAAAAAAGAAGGATGTTATATTACTTGATGATTTAACTGTTAACGACAAACAAAAAGAATATTTAAGAAGTTATTTTGTCAAAAATATATCTTTAGATATTAACCCTTTAATCCTTTCTAAAAAAGCTGATTTTTCTAGTGTCAACGATACTCATATCTATTTAGCAATTAAAATGAGTCAACCAATTAGCAATAAAGAAGACAAAAATTGCTACGCTTTAATTGCTCTTCCAACTTCTCATTGTGGTCGTTTTATTGCTTTGCCTAGTGAAGATAATAAACACTACTACATTTATTTAGATGATGTTGTAAGACTTAATCTTGACTATATTTTTAAAAACTTACCTTATCTAAAATTTGAAGCTTATGCTTTTAAGTTTTCTAAAGATGCCGAAATGGAAATTGAATCCGATCCAGAAGAAGGTGTTTTAAAAAGTATTTCTTTAGCGGTCAAGGAAAGGAAAAAAGGCATTCCAGTACGTGTTGTTTTTGGCGAAGACATGCCAAAAGATCTACAAGAAAAACTTATTAAAAAACTAGAAATTGATGACGCTGATATCGTGACAAAAGGCGGGAAATATCATAACAATAAAGATTTAATGAAATTCCCTCGCTTAGATATTGATGGTTTATCTTATCCTACTTGGCCACAATCATTTGAAAAAGCATTTAAAGTTACTCCTTCTTTAATTGATATAATCTCTAAAAAAGATATTTTAGTTCATGTTCCATATGAATCATTTAATGCTTTTATTAATGTTTTACAAGAAGCGGCTATCTCTCCTAATGTTAATGAAATCAAAGCTTCAATTTATCGAGCCGCCAAAGATAGTAAAGTTATTCAAGCCTTAATTAATGCTGCTAAAAACGGTAAGAAAGTTACCTGTATGGTTGAACTTTTAGCTCGATTTGATGAATCAAGTAACATTTTAATTTCGCAAACTTTAAAAGATGCTGGAGTTGATGTTTTAACTGGTAAAGAAGGTTTTAAAGTTCATGGAAAAATTGTCTATATTAGAGTTAAAAACGGAAAAGACATCGCAATTATTTCAACTGGTAACTTCCATGAAGGGAACGCTAAAACCTATACTGATTGTCTTCTTTTCACTTCCAATCCAAAAATAGTTAATGAAGTTAAAGAAATTTTTAGTTATATTGCTAACCCTTACGAAAAACATAACTTCAAAAATTTACTGGTTTCACCACTTCATATGCAATCAGTTTTTGAAAGATTAATTAAAAATGAAGTTAAAAACCATGCTGCTGGTTTACCAAGTGGAATAAAAATTAAAATTAATCATATAACAGATAAAGTTATGGTTAAACAACTTTATGAAGCTAGTACAAAGGGTGTGAAAATTGATTTATTGATTAGAGGTAATTCTTCTATCGTTCCTGGTTTAAATGGAGTTAGTGAAAATATATCAGTTCATGCAATAATTGACCGCTATCTTGAGCACTCTCGAATCTTTATTTTTGAAAACGCTGGTAATCCACTTGTCTTTATGGGTTCGGCTGACTGGATGCCAAGAAATCTTTATAACCGTATCGAAGTTATTACCCCAGTTTATGATGAAGACATCAAAAAAGAGTTAATTATGATTGTAGATAGCGGATTAAAAGACAATGTAAAAGGTGTAATTGCTACTGGAACTGATGAGTATATTAAATATCAAAATGATGATAAGCCTTTCCGCTCGCAAGAAGAGTTGTATAATTATTACAGCAAAACAAATAGATGAGGTTAAACAATGAAGAGTGGTTATTACGCAGGTATTGATATTGGAACAAATGGCGCAAGATTAGTCATTAAAGATGCTTTTTATAATGAAAATCGTGAACTAGAAGCTGTTGAAGTTAATAAAGTTCGTGTTCCTTTAAGATTAGGCGCTGATGTTTATAGCACTGGCGAACTTTCAGAAAGAAAAATTCATCAACTTTCTTTATGCATTTCTTCTTTTAGAGATTTAATGAATATATATGATGTTGTTTCTTATTCTTGCCTTGCAACTAGCGCAATGAGAGAAGCTAAAAATGGTGCTGAAGTTATTGAAAGAATTAGAAAAGAGACTGGAGTTCAAATTTCGATAATTGATGGAGAAACAGAAGCTAAAACAATCTCTAAAATTGCTAAAGATTTTAAACTTGATGATGATAAATATGTCTTTATTGATGTTGGAGGTGGATCAACCGAAGTTACTCTTGTTTCTAAAGGCAAAGCTATTGAAAGCACTTCTTTTGAGCTTGGAACATTAAGAATTTTAGCTCATAAAGACAAAAAGGAAACTTGGGGACGCTATGAAGATTTACTCGATTCATATCATGATAAATATGGAAATTTAGATATTGTTGGAACTGGCGGGAATATCAATAGATACTGGAAAATGAGTAAAAAGAAATCAAATAAAAAAGATTTAAACTACTTAAGTGTTGTAGAACTTAATGATATATATAACGAATTAAGCAAGTACACTCCTTCTCAAAGAATGGCTAAATATGATATGAAACCAGATAGAGCTGATGTTATTATTCCAGCTGGTAATATCTTTAAAAAAGCTAGTGAAATTTTAAAGTCTAAAACAATATACGTTCCAATGATTGGCTTAAGTGATTCTATCGTTGATACTTTAATTGAAAATTATATTAATGTTCTATAACTTCAATTTATCGTTTAACTTCTAGATTATTTCTAGATTGCTTCTAGATTTCTAGAAGTTTTTTATACACGTTTCACTAGCTACTAAGCTTTCTATAATAAGTGTCATTGAAAGAAGAAAATTCACAACTAAAATATCAATTTAACTTAAGTTTTGCCGTGTTTTTGCTCAAAATAAGAAATTTTTAAAATTTTTAAAAGATGAATTGTCAAATAAAATTTCTAGATTATTTCTAGATTACTTCTAGATAATTTCTAGATCACTTCTACATTTCTAGATGTGCTTTTGCCTCTAAAATTAGAAAACTCTTAGCTCAAGCAAAAGATTAAATATTTTCTTTTCTAATAGAAAGAATCTTCACCGTATCGTGATTAGTAAAATATAACGCTGCTTTTTCATCCCTATTTACTTTTAAGACATTCATATTCACTAAGCGATTTAAAAAATCATTTCTTAAATAAGAAGAAACTTTCATGTTAAGAAATGAAGCAATTTCATTGATGCTTTTTGGCGAAAAATAGCAAAATTTCAAAATTAATTTTTGACGTTCAGAAAGCATCAATGAATCATCGTAAACAATATCGAAATTGGTCGTATTTTTATTAATCATTCCACTCACTACATTCGCGTTAGGAAGAACAAGGGTAAAATAATTGTTAGTCGATGTTACATATGGCTTATAATTTTGACCATATTCTAAATAATCAGCACTGATTTTATCAAAACCACTACCTTGTTTTTCCATATATTTTACAGCTACTAATCCATTTACAATTATTTCATTTCTACGACTTGGACTTATTTCACTAATGTTGGTTTCTTTGAATAAGTTTACATTATTAATTAAGGATCCTGGACTTTTAATTTCTAGTCGATCTTCAAAAATATCAACTTCTATAGGAATATCTTTTATGAAGTAATTTTTATGTGCATAAGCATTAACTAGCCCTTCAAAAATACTTCTTAAAGGAAAGTCATATATTGTGGTTCTACCAAAATCTAACTTCTTTTCATAACTTCCAATGTTTTCAACAATTACTTCATAGCTTTCATCAATACTTTCTAAGATATTGATATTATTTTCATAAAGTAGCTTGTAATTTGACTCGCCTTTATCAATGCCTTTCCGTTTTGTAACTTTAATTAATGTTTCGTTACCTTTAAAATTATCTAAAAATAAAACTGCACCTTGTCTAAGATAATTGCCCTCATCAAAAAAATCTAAAGAAGAAAATATTTTTTGATTTGCTTCTATATTATTTTTATTTTTGAAAACTTTTGTAAAGTATGAAAAAGCATCAATATTAAATACTTTATTCGTTGTGTTATCATCGTATTTTACGGCAATTGAATCTAAAACCAATTTTGTAATAGTTTCCGCTGATGCTATAGAATTTGTAGATTCAATTCTTTCAAAAACATCAGCATGATTATGAAATTTTAAAAATACTGGTGTTTGATTATTTCTGTTTATATGTATTTTTATGATATATAGATCTTTTTTAAGCAAAATGTAATCAATTTTATATGTAATAACTGGTATAAGATGTTCTTTTACTTCACGTAAAAATATAGATGTTTCATTATCTAGTTGTGGTTTTGAAAAACCAATTATTTCACCGTTTTTTTCTATGCCAATATATAAATCTCCGCCTTTAGTATTAGCGAAAGCAGCCACAGTTTTTAAACATTTATCAACACTAGAACTTTCTTTTAGATTTAGTATAAAATCTATCTTTATCCCCGCAAAAATCGATAATTTTCCTGATATTTTACTCTTAGTTATCTGGATTTTTTCTTTCATATTAAGCATTAGTAAATTACTCAATAATTCTATTAATTTACTTTTTCCTCGTTATTAAAAAAGCCAATATTATTTGGAAGTCTTCCGCTATCAATAACTATAGAACACAAATTGTTCAACTTTTCAAATTTATGGTTGCAAAGATCTGCTTCATTTAAAAAGCATAAATCATATAAAGGTATGAAATTCAAATTTGTTTCATATTCTCCAAGATATGGATATATAGATGATAAAAGACCACTATTACCACTTAACACGTAATTTTTGATAGATTTAAAATCATGAAAATCTCCAGACTTAATTTCTAAAGCTGTTTTTGTATTAGCGGCATCTATAATGAACTCCAATTCATTAGAATTAAGTTTAGAATAAAAATAAGCATATTCAAAATTTCTTGCTTTTAATTCTTGTGCAATTAATTGTTCAAAATATTTTCCATTATTATCAAGATTAGTATTTTTCTTACCTGTTTCAATAGTACTTATTAAAGCTTCCTTCATATGGTTTAAATTTATAGCTTTTCGATTTTCTAAACATCGTAAAAGACCGACATCATTGAAATAAGTTTTTGGACTTTTTTGAATTTCAATCTTTTGATTAATTTCATCAATGTGTGGAACAACTAATCCGACATCGCTATATGCGATAAAGTTATAAAATTTTCTTCTTTCTTGTTCATTAAGTCGCTTCATATATTTTTGCTTGTCTTGATGATTAAAGCCATCGAGCAAATAATCAAAAACAAAATCTTTAACGCCTTCTTCATCATATTCTTCTCGATAATATTTAGAGATATCTTCTTTATAACCATCTATTAAATTTAAAATACTTTCGTGGCTTTTATTTGCATCAAATCCTTCACTATAAGTTAAAACTGCTACTGGCATTCCACCAACATAAGAAAATTCCGCCAATCTTTTTAATAAATGCGTATGCATATCAACTTCCAAAACTTTATTTAAAGAAAATGAACTTTTTGCTTCTAAAATCGCTTTTTTATTTCCATCTAAAAATTCAATAAATTCCATAAATGTAAGCGGAAACATATGTACAAATTGAATATCTTTCGATAATTCATTATTTGCATTATCTAAATTAAACAATTTTGTGCCAAGCATTGATCCAGAAAAAATAATTTTATACTTATTATCCTTAAGAATAGATTTAATTGCTTTAATGATAACAGGGTCTGATTTTTCTCTTTTTAAATTCGACAAAGCCTGTATTTCATCAATAAATAAAACTTTAGAGTTTTCTAAATCAATTTGTGGTTTTACTTGGATGAAAAGAGATTCTATTAGAGAATATTGACCCATAACTCTGTTATTTAAAATAATATCTCTTGCTTCTTGATTAATAACAATATTTATTTCAGGTAATAAATCATCATTATCAATTTCAAATTTATTCCTAATAAAGCTTCTAATAGATTCGGTTTTTCCAACTTGTCTGGCACCAAATATCATTAGAGCATTTTTCTCATTTTCATCAAACCACTTTGTAATTAATTCATCTACTTCTCTTTTTATATAAACCATCTATCAATCTCCAATAGGCTAAGCCAAATAGGACAAACAATAATATTGTCTTTCTTAATTAAATTCCTTAGCCCATTGTCAACTAATAATAACCTTAAATATGAATCAAAATGATTACCCTCTAAAAACTTAATATCATCAAAACATTTCCCACACATTTTAGGAGTTAATTTAATTTTTAAAAAAACTTCCTTCTCATTCGCCCAACTAAAATCAAATATGGTTTGCCTGTTAGAAACAATTCTAACAGGAACTATGGAATTCAATTTGATATGAGAACAAATTATTGTTTCCAATACAAATTTACGGTCAGTGTAATTATTTAACTCTTTTTCTAAACCATTGTCAAAGAAATAAAGTGAAAAATTATCACTTTTTTCTTCTTCATCGATTATGTCGACTTTATAAAACAAGCCAATACTTATTAATACATTGATTTCCTTTAATAATTTTGTTTTTCTACTAATATCAAAAAGTTTACTTAAAACTACTCTATGGTAATTTGATGAAATTGAAAAAACGAAATTTTCAAGAATAGAAATATAATTCATTGAATCTTTAAAGTTAGCTTTCAAAAAATTGAATAATTTTTCTTTTGTCTTTTTAAGTTCTTCTTTGGCTTTATTTTTCCCTTTATCAAATAGAATAGAAGTAACATTAGGCAATCCACCAAATTCAGAATAAAGTTTCCAAAGTTCTTCGAATTGGTCACTCAAATATATATTTTCTTGTTTATCTAAATTGAAAGATGTTATAACTGCTTTAAAAGCAAAATCACTAATTTTAATTGAACAAAATTCTTTAAAAGAAAGGGGTTTTACATTGATTTTTTTAAAAGAACCTATAGGAATAAAACGTAAATCTTTAAAGACGTATTCATCAAAATCGCTGATAATTACTATCTTATGATTAGTTTTAGAACATATATCTTTAATTTGTACTAAAAGTTCATCACCGGGTTTAACTCCATCAAAAATTATTAAATTAGGTATTGATGTTTTAGAAGAAGATTCGTTTTTAAGTGATAAATCAAAATTAAAAAAGTTATTATTGCTTTTATTAAAAACTCCTTTTATCCTTTCATATTCTTTTTCAGCAAAATATTTGTAGGAAATTTTTTTAGATTGAGCCCAGTCTAAAATAAGTGTTGTTTTGCCTACACTAAATGGGCCAAGGACGATTAAAGCTTCTTTTGTATTACTATTCCACCATTTTTCGATTTCGTTTAAGTATTCTTTTCTTACTATTTTCATACTTAAATTATATATTAGTTTTTATATTAATAAATCATTTTTGTTATTTTACGTGATTTATTTACTTTAAAAATGTTATTTTACGTGATTTATTTAATTGGAAAATTTTATTTTACGTGATTTTATTTTTTTATAATTGTTAGTGCTTGGAGTGGTAAATTAAACTATTATTCCTATTTTATCCTATTATCAATAAATAGATCTAATGTAGCCAAATCATTTTCATTTGGTCTATTTTTATTAACTCCACCAAACCATTTAAAGAAAGCAAATGTACAAAATCCTTTGGTGTGATACACACCTATTAATTCGTTTTCTTTAGAAACTTCTTTAACAATATTTTTGCTGAATGATTCTTTATCCATTGCTGATGTATAAAGAATAAACATTTTTTTATTTTTGATTCTGCCTTTTTTAATTAGTTCAGTTATTTCCTTAGAGAACTCAAAACCATAGATTCCACTAGCTATACCTATATAAATATATTCATCAAAATTTGTTGAATCATTTATTTCATCAACATTTATTAAATCATAGCCATATTTATCATGAAGATGTTTTACAAGTCGATACGTATTTTGATGATGCATTGATTTATAAATTATTAAAGCTTTCATTTTAATTGCTTTCTCCTTAAAGTAATTCGTTTATCTTGCTTTCATTCTATATTAAACAAAAGTGATTTTGCAATTCCTTAACCTGATTAGGTTTACTAAAAGTGTTTGCTTATAGCAAGCGGCTTTTTATTGATTATTAAATCAGCAATAACTAGCTAAATACACTAAAAACCTTGCAAAACATGATTATTTTAATTTGTATAATAAATATAATCTTAAACTATATTTTTAGTAGACTTGCTTTTTCAACATCTATTTAATAGCTATAAGCGTTTATCTAATCTTAAACGTTTTGAGTAATAAACTCTATAAATAACTAAGCGGTCACTCTTTTAACTTTCATAATTTCTTAAATATTCTAAAGACGGAGATTCATTAAACCATTTTCCATCACTAGCTTTTAAACCATACATTTTATAATTGTTAAAACCAATCACGTTAAAGGAAGCTCTTAGCATGGCAACTTTCATTGTTTCATATTTGGCTTGTGGATCACTATTAAAATGATCACTATGTACTGCTTTTAAACCAAGAGAATAAGTAAATGGATCTAATTCAATTAAAGAAGATAAACTTTGAGCTAACTCTTCATTAATTATTAAATCGCTTTCGTTATATCCTCCTCCTTCTATATAAAAAGGAATATTTAACTTTTCATCTTTAACAAGTTCACTAGAATAGTTATCTAAAAGTAACTTTTTAAGTGGTAAATAATCTTCTTCAGTAATATTAACTTCAAATCCACTTCCTAATCCACCATGTGAAACAATTAAAGTACGAATATCTTGACCAACTAAAGATTCATAAGTTAATTGATTAACGTTTTTCCAATCGTAGAAATTAACCCCTTCTCTTATTTCAACTCGTGTTGGGAATGAAGTTAAAGCCATATTCTCAGGATAAGCATCAGACATATAAGCACCAAGTAACATTTTAAAAACAGTAGTAATATTTGTTTCTAAAAAACTTCCTTGAGGTAAAGTATCAAGTGAAATTGCGCTAATTCCACTACTAGCGAAATTGGTGTGTTTAATAGTGGTTGTTCCGGCATAAACTTTTTCCCCATTTTCATCGATAAAGCCATCTCGATTTGTTAAAGCTTCAATTAGATAATCCTTAAATTTAATATATTCTTCTTTGGTATAATTAGGTCCACTAATACCTAAAAATTCATCAGCTTGAGTATTATAAATTGCTGAAAAAGTAAGCATTGAATCAGCTTTATAAGTCTTTTCACTAAAATTGGTTATACCTGCTAAATATGATTCTTTAGTTGAAGAAAGTTTACGTCCGTTTTCTCCTTCATATTCGGCTCTTTTTTCATAATCAACGTGGTTAAACTCATTACTACCACTTCTAAAAAGAAACTCCATAGCGTTTTGAATTAAACAGTTTTCAATAGTTAAATTGAGTGAAGAATAACTTCTTATAACATTTCTCCCGTTTTCTATAATTGAATTTTTAAGTGTTACATTGTCGGCATTAATATCAACGGTAGAGCCAACATATTCTAAATTTGATAAGTTATTCCCAAAATCACAATTTTTAAAGTGAACATCATTTATTGTTACATCATCCTTATCAATATAAACTCCACTATTATCTTGACCATATAAAGTAAACATAGGTAAAGTATCACTCATTGAATAATTTGGATTACCTAAAGTAACAAAAGGTAAAGGTCCACGATATAAATCATCTTGTTCTAAATAAGGAACAAGATAGGTTTCTCCATTTACCGTTACACTTTGTCGACCACTAGGATAAGTTAATTCATGAAGATTAATTGTAAATCCATTGCCATAAAAATTATCTTGAATTCTAATTCCAGCATAACGATAAATATTTGTTTTTTCTTCTCCTTCATGTTTACCTTCATCTATTTCTTTATTCCATTTATTTAAAAAATCATGATTATAAGTTGTTTCAAAAGAATATAAATCATCAGTAAAATCCATCACTTTTTCATTATCATCAAGTCGACCAAAAAGTGAAGTGTTTTTATTTTTTAATCCAGTTATTGCACCGTTTTCGTCAAAATTATAGGTGTTTTCATAGCTTTCTAGATTTGTTCTTAAAACAATTTTATATGGCTTATTAGCTTTATTTGTTAAAGCGATTAAATCATCATAATCATAAGCATTTATAGCTTTAACAAGACTAAATTCTAAATGTGTTGATCCGCTTTCACTAAGTGGATTTATAAAATCAATATAAGCTTCTCCTTCATCAGTAAACGTAATTCTTTTAGTTTGTGAGTTAAAAGAAATATTACTAGAGGTATTAATTGTAAATCCATCAAATGATAATGAGCTACCTACAATTTGAATATCTAAATCTAAATATGCATCTGAATTTAAAAATTCATCAGTGCTTAATTCATAAGCTTCTTTACTGTCATATAGACCAACATAGTTAGTTTCAGTAATTTTACTTTGAGAAAAAGGAATGATTGGATTAACAACAATTGCTCCTCCATCTCCAACAATCACGGCGTCAAAAGAAGCTCTAACACTACCTTTTTTATTAGCACAAGTTATTCTAATCTGGCCTTCTTTTTTTGGAACTAAATAATAATCACTACTTTCTTTTTCAACTATTGCAACGCTTTCATCACTACTTGTCCAAACTAAATCATTTCCTTCACTTAAAGGGTAGTTTTTATCATAGATAACTTCATATTTTAAAAGTTGCTTACCATCTTTTAATAAAAATGGAGTTAAACCACTATATTCATTAAAAGTAATATTAGTTATATTTACTTCAACTGAACGAATAACATAAGTTGCCGTAACAAAAGCTAATATTGCAATAATAAAAGGTAAAAGTAATAAAAAGAGAAAGGCTTTCTTTTTCATCTGGCTTCTCCTTCATATTTCATAAATAGCTTGGTTACTCTACTTTTAACTTTAACCACAAAGAAAAGAATAACTAAAATTTCTAAAACAATGATTGAAGCAAAAAAGACTAAAGTTTCAAACTCTGCTCCAACAAGAAGAGAAAGCAAAACACCTACTCCAACAGCAAAAAGAGGGAAAATAAAGCTAATTATAACTGTCATTAAACTAGATTTACTTTTACTCTTTAAATCGTTATATAAATAAATTAAGTTTAATAAAAGGATTGATAAAGCTCCAACAAGTATTAAAAAAGCAAAATCAATATAAGAAATTTCATTAAATATAACTAAAGCTAAAATAGTCACTAAATAAGATATAAAAGATAATATAGTTGGAACAGAAATCTTGATTAAGAGTTGTTTAAAATAACTTACTGGTAAGGTTTTCATTATTATTAAAGTGTTCTTTTCTTTAGTTAAAGACATCGAACTTGTGGTATTAATAATTGCGATAAATAACATAATTAAAATTACATCAACTGTTAAAAATATCGCTGGAAATAGAGTTGAAATATAATTTAAATTACCAGTGTTAAATATTAAATTCACTGCAGAAATGACACTAAATACTAAAAATGGCTCTAATATAATTAAAGAGATATATGAAAAAATTCCATCACTATTACTTAAGGCTAAATTAAATTCTTTTCTAATTAAGGCTCCTTCAATTGAAGTAAGTTTAACTGAAAAGATATGACGCTTTTTCCTTTTATTAAAAACATTTACTCCTTGATAGTAGTTAGTTAAATAACGATTAAAGGCAAATATAGCAATTGTTCCTGTAAAAATAATAAAGCTAAGAATAATTACAAAATTAAGATTTACCTCATTTACTTTAGCTAGATTTATTGCACTTGACACAGGCCATAAATAATTAGAAACATTTTTCATTAATTCAACGTTATCTGTAGTAAATAAAGAACCAATATCATCATTTCTAATTAAATTAACAAATAGATTTAAAATAAATCCATATAGTAAAGCTAGAGCAATTAAAAAGATCATCATCACAGTAAAAGAAACAATTTTAAAGCGTGAAATAACCTTTCTAATTTCTCTAAAAGGAATAACTAAAATAAAAGCAAAGGTTTCTAAAAGTATTGCTATTGCAAGTGAATTAAAAAACATTAAAACAAAGAAAAGAAAATCAGCTTCGCTTTTTACGCCATAAGCCACACTTAAAGCAAAGATCGTTGAAAAAGTAAAAAGTAAAGATTTAAAGAATATATTTAAGGCTTTAGCAAAAATAATGTCAAAAGTTGAAGCTGGAGATGTGCCTAAAATAATTCTTTCTTTGCTATTTTTAAAAAATGCATTATAAGTGATTGGAACAAGAGAAAATATACCAGCAATAAATAAAGCAAAAGAAATAATTATAAATAATGCATCATTAAAACCAGTATAAACATTAACTTTATCAAAGATATTAATGTATAGAACTACTTCTAAAACTATAAATAAAGCAAGTAAAAGGAAAGAAGAAATTAAGTTAAAAATCTTCTTCGCTCCTTTTTTAGCTAAAAAGGATGTTTGCTTAAATTCTTTTATAAATAAACGAGCAATCATTCTTCTTTATCTTGATATAGCTTTAAGAATATCTTTTCCATTCGATTTCTTAAACTTGGTTCATGTCTTAAATCATAAACTTCATAGATTCTTCCATCTTTTATGATTGCTACTCGATCACAAAGTTTAGAAATCAAATCAATATTGTGACTTGCTACAAAACAAGTATTTCCATGCTTTACATAATCTTTCATGAGTAATGAAAGTTCATTAGCACTCATTGCATCAAGTCCAACAGTTGGTTCATCTAAAATCCATATTTTTGGATTATGAATTAAAGAAGCCATTAAACATACTTTTTGTTTCATACCATGAGAGTATTCTCGTATCTCGCGATACAAATCTTCTTCATTAAATTCAAACTTTTTAATTAAGAAAGAAATATTTTTAATGAAGATTTGTGGGTTTATTAAGTAAATTGAGCCAATAAATTGAAGATATTGCATACCAGTCATATCTTCATAACATGTAGGTTCACTAGCAACATACCCTATTAACTTTTTAACTTCTATTGGCTTTTCTTTGATGTCTAATCCTTCAACTAATATCTCTCCACTATCAAAAAGTTTAGAACCTAAAACACATTCAATTGTTGTTGATTTACCAACACCATTTTTACCAATAAAGCCAAAAAGTTCGCCTTCAAATATCTCTAAATTAATATCAAAAAGAACCTGCTTTTTACCATAGCTTTTGTTAAGGTTAGTAATTTTTATGGAGGAAATTAATTGTTCTGACATTATGAGAGCCTCCAACATGAATAACCATTATAACTAGAATTAATATATGTCGCAGAACGATTATTCATTGCGCCATTATATTCTCCATCAGAATAACGAAATTTTGTTAAATCAATGGTACATGTAGTTCCATTGCTGCTTATATTGTTCGCCTTAACCATAGCGCCGTGGAAAAAAACGTAATCACCACTATATGATGCATCTTGAGAAACTAAGCAATGACGGTTCGTATCATAAACAACTTTAATAAACTTGCCGTCGCAATCATCAGTTCCACTCTTAAAGTCAGATTCATTATCATACCGCGATTTATTTAAATGCTCGACGCTATTATTATTGAATACATAACAATAAAATTCACTTTCGTCAACGCTATATATAACACCTTTTTCTTTATCATATTTATATGTGTGTGTTTTGCTTGCATCAACTATCGTTGTAGGTGATATTGGATTTGTAAGAACGTATCCAAAACTTATTAATGGTATCGTATAAAAGTCAGAAATATTGAGACGCATATTATTGTGATTAGGAATCAAATTTTTATATTTAGATGAGGCACTTTTAAAGTTTTTTGAATAAAAATTAATATTACCATTACTTTCGTTTACAGATGTGAGAAAACTCGACTTTTTAAGTTGTATACACAATTTAGTTGTTAACTATTGTAAACTGGTTCTTTTTGTCCGTTTTTTATCGAGTCCAAGATGAAAAGTCTTTTCTAATATTTCCAGCATTTTTGAATTTGTATATTGCGCTTCATAATATAAATCGTTGTGGTTTGAATAATTCAAATTATTTAGCATTTTTATGATTTCAGATGTAGTAAAAAGACGTTCAGTCATGCCTTCTTTGGCTATTGTTTCATTAAGTTTCTTTTCGAATACGTTTTGGATAAGAAGAGCAGTAAAACATGTCGAAAAATGAGTTGTAATGCTATCTGGATCGGATACAAAAAAAGGTCTTGTTTTAAAATAACTTTTCATAATTCTAAAGTTCATTTCGATTTGCCAACGTCTTTTATTTATTGATAAGACCTCAGAAACACTAATATTTTGTATGTTTGTACATGTTCCAAAAAGACCTAAAACTTGTTCCTCGGAATTAATTTTGCTTGAGTCTAAAACATTAACTTCATCACAGTTAACTACTACGCCGTCCTTATTAACACAGATGGTTTTGATGAACCTTTTTGGACTTGTTGGATTAGAAAAAATGTTTTCGCCTTTTTTATTTCTTGCTAACTTTGATGCTCTAACAAGCTGCTTTTCAAATATCCCCTTTTCATATAAATAATATTTTGCACTAAAAGTAACAAACATATCGTCAGTAAACTCAATGTCACTTTTGAGATTAACATCACTGAATTCACCCTTCTTTACAACTCTTGTAGTAGGAACAACTTTATATATTAAGTCTCTACTCAAAAGGTCCTCTTCTTCGCTAGTTAATTTATCTCCATTAGCGAATTTAATAGCAAGGTTCTTAAATTCAACAAAACTTACTGGCTCATCGTTGTCAGCAAATTTCCAATTAGAATCATTGAAAATAAACGTCTTATCATCATCTTTTGTTTTCTTTAAACTTTGTGAAACAACATACTTTCTTTTGTTTAATGAGTTAAAAAACCTTATTTTTGCAGAGTTTAAGCCAGAATCAGCGCAATAAATAAAGTCTTTTTTCTTTAAAAACGATGCAACTTGGTTCTCTAAAGGAATTGCAGTAACTTGCTCAGAAGTATTACCGGGAAAAATATCGTAAGCTAATGGGATACCTTCTGAATTAATGAATAAGCCCATTTCAATTATTGGGTTAGGACGATGTTCTTTTGAAACCCCATATCTTCTAAACCCATATTGCAAAATATTTCCTTCGTCATCTAACAAATCCTCATCTTGTGAACACTCACAAAAGTAGTTTGTGCAATCATAGTAAAGGACCGATTCATCAATATTTGTTATTTGAGAAGTATGCTTATAAAGATAAGCCTGATAATCGTATTTATAAGGAGCAAAGTATTGTAAAAAAGCATAACCAGCATTTTTACCAATTTCTGGAGCATCATAATATTTATACAAATCCTCCATGGTTGCTTTTTTTGACTTTGGATCTAAAATTCTGCAAATTGAAAACATCATATTTAAGTCGTTAGGGTTATATTTAATGCGTCCTTTCTTATCAGCAAAAAACTTATCAATTTCATATTCGTCATAAACTGCCTTTAAATACTTCCAACCAACGTTTCGAAGAAGGCTTACAGATAAACTATTTTCATCATCAACATTTTTAACTTTTTCGTTAAAGTCAATGTTTTCCTGATAAAGCATTTTTTCTTTTTTTCGTTCTTCATTTCTTTTTTCAACAACTGACTTGGCGTAAGCTTCCGGATCATCATGTTCTTTTTTTAATTTGGAATATGTGCCTATTGTTTCAATGCGTTTTGTTATGACTTTTGACTTATCTTTTTTGTCTCTATAGCTATCTAAGATGTAGTAATAAATTTCGGTTTTTTTCTTAACAATTGATAGTCTCATATATTCATCCTACCTTTATTCTAATTATATCATAATTTACGACAGTTTACAACAAAATTAAAAAATAATTCAAAAACTTTTTGTTGTAAAATGAGCATAAAAAAATCGGCAGAAATGCCGATAACAATCGTATGATTTAGGAATTGTATTTATTTTAGACACTTATAAAAGTGTGTTGTAAACAGCACTTTCTATTGGACCAAACTTAAAAACTCACGTTTACAGATGTGAGAAAATTAGAAAAATTATAAACATTAATATTGCCTGCTAATGTATATTTTTTATATAAAGTAACATCACTATCAAAATCTATTTGCCCGTATAAATCACAATGCGCTTCAATACTCTTATTAACATAAGACCAAAATTTTGAATTATCTTTAAATATTCGAGCTGTATTGCCGGAAGTTGTTTTGTCAGCACCTATATCGTCGCCATCACAAATCCATTTAACTGCTTCAACATAATCATACTTTTCTTTCATAAAAGTTAAACCGCCTACGCGCTGATAAGCTTCGTTAACCGCAGTATATAATTGGGTAGTCTTAACCCCGTCTGCTGATAGAGTGATAGTAGAATTCTCATCTATCGTTAAGGAAGATCCAGGCATAAAAATAAGATTAGATTTAACATTGCATAAAGTATTCTCTAGATAAAAAGAATAATATGGAGATATGTAAAAATTATCTTTGCCAAAAATAATATTTAAGTTTCCAGAAAATGCTCCGCCGCCTTCAAGTTTTACTGAAATATCTGGCAAATTCAGATCGAAATCACAATTACTGATTCTATATGAGATGCGTTGAGACATTAAATTTTTAACGTCAGTCGAATTAGAAAAGTTGTCAAGCATTAAGTTATCATAAGAAATATTGCGAGAAATTCTGCCATTAACCGTTTTCGATAAGTCAATTATTGATTCTGATCCGCCGATAAAGTCAATTGCTTTATAGGCGTATCCTTGGCTTTTCCCAAAAAATAAAACCATCCCCAATTGCATTTTTGAACCCGGTAGAAAAATAGAGTTAACATTGAAATAAGCGCATCTATACATAGAAAATGCAGCATCACCACTACTATATGTTGTTGGTAAAGATTTTTCATGATGATGATCTTCTACTGTAAAACCGGCTTCAATTGAACCACCAGATTCAAAAATAATTCCCCCGCTATTTGGATTACTATTAGTAATTGAACCAACTAACCAAATTTTAGATGAATCACCAATAATTAAGTAGTTTCCACACAAATCTATTTCACAATATTGCCCAACAATGAAATTTTGATAATTGATTTGATAATAATTAGGATCTCCTCCGTAACAGCCGTCTCTAGCTCCTATATTAATATTTGAATCCAATAATAATAAGTCATTTGTAAGTTTAAGTCTGCTAACGCAGTAATTCTTATTTGCCGTGCCTCCAGCAGTAGGCTTATAATCGCTTTTAACATCAGTAGGGTCTTCAAGACTTAAGGTAGTATCTGAATTTACTGCATCTGATCCATTATATTTATAAGAAAACGAACTGAATTCAAAATATCTATCATAAGGAAAGAAATCGCTAGAAATAGTATTTTCATTATCGCTATCACCGGGTCTACTTAAATATACATACATATTTATGGTAGCATTCTTCAAAACATTAACTGACGAATTAAATTCGCCATAATTCACCATCGAATTTTTAACCGAGCCATTGCCTTCGCTCAAATTTATATTTCTACCGGAAACTTCGCAGCCGCCTTTATGTCCTTTAGAAGTATCAAAATTTAATAAAGACTCTAAATCTGTATCTTCATTTAAAAAAATTGAGTTAGAAGTAAAAACCAAATCAGAATTTACGGTAATTTCCTTATCAAAACCATAATTTATAGAGAGAACATTATTCCCTGAATTCCACTGTAAATATCCGCCATTAATTGAGTATTTTGGCGCGTCAATTAAAGAAATTGTATCCCCTTTCTTAACATACATTATTTTTTGAGGAACATTATAACTAGTATTTTCAGCAAAGGTGACTTTTGCGTAACTGTCATCTATTTGCCCCAATTCACCTTCATTAACTGAAAAAAATTCGAAGTCTTTAATTATATAACTGCCAAAAGCCACTAAAGAAAAACTAGCAAACATGACGGCAATAAAAATGCTATAACAAAATTTCTTTTTCATATATCGCTAAGCACCAAGCCTTTCAGAGAAATTGACAAATTTAAAAAATCGCTATTCATGAATTGTAATTCTTGTTCCGAAGAGTACGTTTTATTAGATAAATCAAAGTCTATGATGATGTTAAATTTCCAATTATCTAAGTTAGATAAAGAATTATCGTCAGAAATCTTCATCAAATAAAAATCTTTATTAATATTATTTTTGTTTGGACTGGCCCTTTCAGGTGCAAAAGGAATGATCAAATCAATTGCGTTATTTGAATAACTAATGCAATTTCTCTCTAAAATGTTTTCGCTACCTAATAAAACTTTTGATACATATCCATTACTTAGTTTTAAAACATAATCACCATAAGTAAAATAAATGAAATTCTCTTTTACGTTATTTACTATGTGGTCATAAACGGAAGATTCACTTGGAAATTTGACTAATATTTGCAAACCTCCATCCTCTGTTTGACTAGTATCAGTATTGAAAATATCAAAATAATACTCTTGGTCAAAAGTCAATTCGAATTCGACTTTATCATTTAAGAAAGTGTTATCTTTTAAAACTGTAAAATTATTAACAAGTTGAGCGTTTTTTAAAGTTTTAAAGTCGTCATCAATCGCTACTTCAATATTATTAGGTGTAATAGTCACTGACTTTTCACCAGAAAATCCGCCATTAATGACAAACGCAGCAAAAGAGGTAGCACTTAAAGAAAGGCATGCACCAAAAATTACTAATGTACATAAAACTTTTCTTTTCTTACGCATTTATATCAGCCTCATAATAAGCATAAAAAATGTTATCACTAAAAATTGGGGTTAAATCAGTAAGTTTTCCTGAAATTGGATTCTTAGGACCTTCAGGAGTTGTATAATATCCCAAGAAAACATGCCCTTCTTTTTTGCAAATAGGAATCCTTGAAGATTTTATTGGTTGGCCGGCTGTAACAGTTATCGTTGTCGGAATGGTTGAAACAAACTCGCCACCATTAGCGTCAAAAGTAACATTATAGGTTTGGCTAGTTTCATTTGGCTTAGTTAGATCAATGACAAGATTAAATTCAGAACTGTCAAAAATGTAAATGCAATATCCGACTAAGTCAAAATAATAATCTCCATCGTTTGCCTGTGCCTCATATCGACTAGATGGTGAACCTTGTCCATACATCCACTTTGTAGGCTCTGGCAAAACTATAGGAGCCAGTTCCTGAGATTCTCCATTATCAAAATTTATTGTAATATAATACTCATTATCAACTTGTGTTCCAACAATACTTTCAATTCCTCTACCATCTTCCCCATTTTTATATGGAAGAGTAATTATGGTTTGACCATTTTCACCCATGCTTGGATCGGTATAAGTAATTGTAATAATAATATTGCCTTCAGCGTCCGTTTCTTGGTTAATATCAGCAATACCAATACCATCTTTTCCATTTTCAATTTGAATAGGATTAGCTGATGTATCCGTGCCATCACTTAAAATAAAATAAACTGTTGTTATATTTGTTTCTGGGTCATAGCTAGAAACTGGAGAAACAATGCTTACTCCATTAGGCACTGTAATTTCTTGATTAGGTACATCTTCGCTTGTAAAAATAATCGTTAAAATTGTGCTTAAGCCATCTTCAGATTGACGCGAGGTGATTTCTTTTATTCCTAATCCAGTTGCACCAATTGGTCCAATCTCCCCTGTTTCACCTCGAGGAATTTCAAAAGTTAAAGGTTCAACATCTTCATCAGTAAAATACATGGTGACAAGGGTTGATCCATTTTCTCCCATCGTTGATTCAACACGTTCAATCATCAACCCTTCATCAGCTCCACCAAATAAAGAACACGAAGAAAGAGTGATTGATAAAAAGAGAAATAAAGAAGAAATAATACGTTTAAATTTCATAATCATCACCTTCTAAATTTACTGCAAATATATTAAAAATCCGTGCAAAAGTTCCTTCTTTTTTCTTAATTAAGGCATATTTTGCATTGCAGGAATGACACACATCACTTTCATTATCTTTTTTACAAAGTGGACAGACATTTTCCTTTGCTCTTAAAAGAACTTTTAAAGAGTAGATTACTTCTTTAAGGTCTTCTAAGTTTTTAATAAAGACAATATAATCTTCATCTTCAAAAGTTAAAATAAGAGACTTTGAAAATAAAGAAATCCTGAGATCAAGAACATATTCTTTTAAAAAATTAATGTCTTTATTAAGTAAAGATAGATAAATCTTTCCTTCTTTTTTAAAAGAAAACACAAAGTTATCTTTTAAAAAAGAAAGATAGTTACTTCTTCTAAAAATAATATTTTCTTTGTTTTCTTTTTCTAAAAGATTAAATAAATCTAAGTAGATTTGATTTTTGATAAGTTCACTATTTTCTTTATTTTTCTTGTAGTAAAAATAAAGAAAAGAATAATCTTTGTCATTTAAAAGAATATTAGTTCCATAAACTTCATCAAAGTTTACTTTCTTGATATATCTAAAGAAATCAACTTTTAAAAGATTAGAGATTTTTCTTAAATAAATCTCTAATTTTTCTTTATAAAGATTTTCTTCTTTTAAGAGTTTATCTTCGTTATTTATATAACGATTTAATAAAGAATATGTTCCATATTCGCCATAGCTAATTCCACTTTTTAAAAATGGAATCTTTTCTTTTTGAAGAAGATTAAGTCCAGTTTTTAAATCGTTTTCTAAACTCACTAATAAAAACAAAATAAATCTATTTTCATAGGTATCAATATTTTCATCATAAGCATATTGATAAAGTTTTTTAGGGAGGATAGTGTTATTTTCTACTGTAAATAAACGAGCGTCTTGGCTAGTTTTATTAATTAAACTTTTATCATAACGATGAAACTCTTCAATACGAACTACTTCTTCGACTCTTTTTAAATCAACTTTATAAGTAAGAGTAATATTATAAACGTGTTCTAAAAGAAGACTTATTTCATTAAATAAGTTTAAAGATAAATTAGTTGAATATGCTCTATTTACTCTTACATTATTCACTAAATAGATCTCCTTAAGTATTTATTAATTAAAGCTTTTGAAACAGCAAAACTTTCTAAACCAAATTCACTTTCAAGCATTTTTATTAATCTAGTTAAGCCATTTCTTAAACTTGAATCATATCGTGATTCAAGTTTTCTTAAGATTTTGCTAGAGAAGATAGCATCTAAACAATCTAGACTTGATAAACCCATAGCTAGATAAATTGGAACCATTTCATCAAGTTGACGAATAATACGGTTACCAATTGTAATATCAATTTCACTAGACATAAAATCTAAAACTTTTAAGAACTTATTTCTTTCAGCTTCATTAAACTTATAGTTTTCAGTTGCTTCTTTAAATAATTCATGAAGTTTTTCATAGCTTAACACAATTGGATTAAACTCCTCATCAAATTTAAGTTCTTTTTGGGTATTTTCAAAATCAATAACGATTGCTCTATCAATAACCTTATCTGTAATTGTAAATGTTGAATCATCTTTATTAGCGGTTCCGATAAAGTAAGTGTTTGGCGTTAAGATAAGTTGACCTTTTTCTAAATTTTCTGGAGCATCATAATCATCAGGAAGAAGCATTAATGAAATTCTTCGATCGGTTTCTGGAAATTCCATAACTGAGAGAAAATCAGCAAAATAATATTCAACACGAGAAATATTCATTTCATCTAAAACGACTAAATTCATTCTAGCTGATTCATAACTTGCTCTATATAAATTCTCTAAAAATGGAGTTTCGTTATATCGGCCAGTTAATTCATTATAAAAACCAAGTAAATCAGATTTTTCTTTATAAGTTACTTGAATTGCTTCAAAGTAAGCTTCTTCACCAATAAATTTAGCAAAATATCTAGGAAGAGAAGATTTACCAGTTCCACTAACACCTTCTAAAATAATGAATTTAGAAGCATTTAATCCAGCGATAAACTGGGCTAATTCTCTTTTGTTATAGTAAAGATGTTCTTTAGTGGCTAAATAACCTTGTAAATTATCAAGAAGGAATTTTAAAGTTATTCCTTCACTATCACTAATTCTTCCAACTGATAAATTTTGATTATCAATTGAAACTAAGTTTTTAAACACTTCTTCTTTTTTACCAATTTCTTTAGATAAAAAGCCATTTCCTCCTGCAACTTGAGAAGCACCAACACCATTAACAAATTGTGGATTAGCTAAAGTTTCAGCATCAGTAAATGAATTAGCTAAATCAGCTTTTTCTTCTTCTTTATATTTTTCTAACTCTTCTTTTAACTTTTGTTTTTCTTCATCTTCTTCATTAATGCTTTTTGGTTTTCTTCTTAAGCAAAAATTTACTACGCCAATTATCGCCCAAATAAAACCAGTTAACGCAACATAAACTAATAAAGCTAAAAGAAGGGCGCTAAAAACAAAAGCAAATGTTTGATCTAAATGAGCAATCCCGCCTTCTTCAGCACTATCACCAAATTGAAATAAAATACCTAGTCCAAATGCAAAGCCAAAACATAAAGCAAAACTTAATCCATAAAAAGCAAAGGCTTTAACTGAATAAGTTTTTTCGTTGTGTTTTATGAAAAAACGGCGCAAAAATAAGACTAAAACTGCAAAGATAACAATAAAAACAAGAACAAATATTAAAAGAATCCATATGCCTGTATAAGTTTCAATATTAGGCATATTTAAAAGTTCAGCTAGACCAGCAAAAATATTATTTTTATTCATAGCGGTATGAGAACCATCCATACCTAAAGCTACAAGTAAAGCTAATACTACATAAAAGATGGTAAGACCTAGTCCTAGCCATTCCCCACTTGTTAATTTCTTTTTCATCATTGTTACCCTTTTTCCAGTTTTTTACTTAAATCATCGGATTTTAATAAAGTTGTGATTTCATTATCGTCTTTACTTTCGATGAAATTATATTCACCATTATTAACTTTTAATGTTCCTGAAGAAGAAATTAATTCATAACTACTTAATGAATTAATTTCATTTTTTAAATAGTTAATTCTTTTTTCTTCTTCTTTTTCAATTGAAGACTTAATCACAAAATAGACAATTGAGAGAACTAAAATAATACTAATTGTTGAAATACCATAATCACTAGAAATAAAGAATGTAAAGGCGCCTATTCCAGGAATTTTACCTCCATTATATTTACCAACTATCCTATCAAGAGTTATTTCAATATCATCACTTACATTATTTGCATCGCCTCTTGTTATTAAATAGTCATCATTTACTTCTACTACTCGATGAACGATTCTTTGATCTTCATCATTTCTATAACAGATAATGTCATAAAGTTTGATCTCGCCAAGAGTATCAACTTTATCTAAAAAGATTAAATCGTTCACTTGAATTTGATTATCTAATTTGTTTTCAAATAGATATCCATTTTCTTCGTTTTTGTAAGACATTGATCCAGTTGCTATAACGACACTTTTGATAGGTAAAGATGAAATATTAATTGTTTTATCTATTACCCCTAAAAGAAAGAAAATTCCAAGTACAGCAATTAAAACATCTAATCCAATGTCTAAACTTTTTTTAAGTATTTTATGTTTCTTGCTTTTTTCTAAGGCAAGATGGTCTTCATATATTAATTCAGAATCTAAATGCCCTTCTTTTATATCTTTTACACTGGTTTGTCTTTCATAAACTAAGAAAGCAATTACTCCAAGTGCAAAAACTATCAAAACTACTAAAACAATATAGAAGACCATCGGTTAATTAAATTTAAATATTAGGCGACTTGATCAGTAATGTTGATTGTATAAGTTGTCGCATTGATGGTGTCTCTAAATGTTTCCATCTCTTCAAGAATCGTTGTAGGATTTTTTCCTGCCCCAGCACCAGTACTATAATAAACAGTTGGTCCACCAGCAAAAGATTCACTCCAATCCCAAGTTAAAGTGACATCCATTGTAAAAGTAGGAACTGTTCCGCTCCAAGCAGGCGATGCATTTTCATCTGTGATTGTCATTGCACTAGGCAATGCTACATAATCTGTAGAACCATTACCACCGTCTCCAACAGTAATTCTCAAGTCAGGAATATAAGTTTTATCTTGAGCAGTCATTGTTAAGGTAAGAGTAACTGTAAAATCAGGATCACCATTTTTTCCATCATCATAAACAGTTGTGCCAGTTCCCGTCTCAGATGTGAAGTTTAAAGTATTGTCATTATCCTTAAAAGCTACTTTTAAACTAGTAACCCTATTTTCGATTTTAACATCGGCTGGGTCAACAGTTTCTGTGCCATTATTATTCCCGCCTGTAATAATATAGGCCGCTAAGGCACTACTAGTAATTGCAGCAATGCCTAATACAATCGTACTAGCTAGTACGATTTTTTTGTTTTTGTCCCTTTTCATAAATCCCTCCGCTAGAAATTATCCCTAGCATTATTTAAAGAATTTTTCTTTCTTTGAATTAATTTTCTACTAAAATTGCCTATTTTACAAGATAAATATAACTGACAAAAATTCTCAAAAACTTCTAAAGAGAAAAAACCTTATAAATCTCAATTAAAATCGATACTTATCGCTTTTTCTTTTATTTAGATTTGGTCAAAAATTTACAATTCATGAATATTAAAAAATTATTTGTTATGCCAGATGTTGGCGTTAAATATAACGCCTTTTCTTAATTTTTGACCCAAAAAATAAGATCAAAAAAACCGCTACATTATTACTTCTTTGACCATAAATTAATGTAAATATTTATTCTTTAAATCGATTAAAACCATCAAAAGTTTTTTAGATTTTTAAAGATAGAAACTTATTTTTCTTTCACTAGAAAAAGAAATTGTGTGATAATCAATTTAGATGGATTACTACTATTTCTCAATATTACTTGCCTCTTTAGTTATTGCTTTTTCACTATTTGTAGGCCTTATTAAAAGTGAAAAACTAGTAGTTTTTATATTAGCTTTATTTGCTAGTATTCTCTTAATTTGGAAAATAATTGAGTTTACTTATTATGGATTAACTCATACTGGAACCTATCCAATAGAAATATCTCATATAAGCTATTTTGTTTTTAGCGTAATCATTTTAAGTGGCATTAAGAAGCTTTATTTTACAGGAGGTATTTTTGCTTTTATTAGTGGATGTGGATATACACTTGCTGGACTTGTTTCACCTAAATCCATTATTACTTCATTAGATTTTCCAATCTTTGTAATGGGTGTTATATCACACATGATGCTACTTTTAGGTGGTATGCTTACGCTATTTAAATATAGTAAATATCATCTTAAATATTTCTATTTCCCTATAATTGGCTTAATACTAGCTTGTATTTTAGCTTACCTTGCTGAAAATCATTACATCTATCCAGATGCAACAGGCTTAGATAATTTAGTTATCATTAAACTAATTAACGGATCAATACTTTCTTATCTAGGAGTAGATTTAGATAATCAGTTATTAAATTGGTCTGTAACTATTCTTATTTTTATTCTTGTTGGTGCTTTAATTTTCTTAATAAATGTTTTTAATAACTATCTTTTTAAAAACAAAGTAGATAATCACTATAACTTTGGTTTATTACCACTTCTTCAAGGTAATCGAATCTATAAAGCTAAATAATTAAATCTTTTATCACACAATTAAAGCTAAGTTAAATTGTTATTTTAACATAGCTTCCATCAGATGCTTTTACTTCAACAAGAACAAAATGACCGTATTCTTTTTTAAACTTTTTAAGTTTTTTATAGAGTTCATTAACATCTATATTTTTATCTTTAAATTCATCAATACGTTTAAAACCAATCTTGATGAAAAAAAGCGGAAAGTAGAAAGTAAATTTAAAATTGTCTTCTTTATCAATTACTTTAATTTTCATACTCAATATTCAACACGAATTATTACAATATCTCCTTCAACACTTTTAACATTAACTATTTCACCAATAATTCCTTTTTTAACTAGCTCAAAGACTTGATCAAAATCAATGGTTTTAAGTAAATCTTTAGCATCGTTATCGCCACTAATATTAGTGGTGGTTAAAGCTTTTGCTAAAGTAACTCCAAGAGCAACTGGAAAATTAACAGTTACTTCATCGCCTTCTGCTGAATTAACTAAAATCTTTAAAAGAGCTTTATTATAATCATAATCTTCTAAGACTTTAGTATCTGTCTTTTTACCGGTTAGTAATTCATCTAAGCTAACTTCTAAAATTTTAGCTAGTTCTGGAAGAATAGAGATATCAGGCGCTGATAAATCGTTCTCCCACTTTGAAATACTTTGAGGCGTAATATTAATTTTTGAAGCAATGTCCTCTTGAGTTAAATTCTTTTCTTTTCTTAAACGTTGAAATCTTTGTCCAAATGTTTCCATAAATTTTTATCTCCTTGCTTCAATTATAAAAAAGGTATTCTTAAATCCTATCATCTAGAGGTTGAAAAGTTAGTTAAATTACTCAACTATTGGTTGATTTTAACTCAACTAGTTGTTATTTACTACTTTTTTCTGTGTTTCGTAAGTTATTAAAAATTTAAAAAACCATGCAAAACTAACATTAAAGTTTAAAATATGTTATTTCTGTGTCTTTAAAGTCAATAGAAGAATATACAATCTTTTTAATGCTCATTTCTTCATAAGTTTTGTAATAATAAACAAAATTAATTGGATCTAAAACACTAGTATAAATTGTTATTTCGCTTTTATTTTCACTAGTTAAAGCTGCTCCTTTAATCACTCCTACACTTGCAAAAATATGAAAGGCTTCATTTACTAAATTATCATTTATGGATAAAACTTCTTCCATTCTTTCTTTTAAATATAAAGTTTTGATAAAACGAGATGGGGAAGATGAATCTCCAGGTAAACCATGTGCATTTAAACCAATGCAATATGGTTTTAAATCACTTTTACTAGTTAAATTATTAAGATAATACTTATTAGATAAATTTCCATATTGCTTAACGTTTTCTAAGTGAAATGGAAAAGAAGGATTGTTTGTTAATACTTCATAAGGATTATCATAAATTTTAATTCCATCTTTATCTGGTTCTAAAACAATAGATTTTTCTTTATCAGAAATTAAATAATGTAAATAACTTAAAGGTAAACCTTCTTTAAAACTTTTAGCTACTAGATGAATGTTTTGACTAAGCTTTTTAACTTCATCTACTGTTTTAGCATTAATTAATAAATAGTTAATTAGTTCATATGGAGCAAGGTTAATCTTATTTTGTTCTGTTACTTCATGATAATAAGCATTACCTGGATAATTTAAGCCAGCAATACATAAACCATCTTCATTCATCGCTTCAGCGAATAAAGGATAGTTATCAATTAATGAACCAATACCCATAATCTTTTTATTAACTGTTTCTTCTTTTAAAAACTTATATTTCATCAAATAAGTTTCTTTTATTGCTATTACTCCTTCATTAAAGTGATACTCTAAATCAAGATTTCGTCCAAAAACGTAATTATCTTTATATTTTAATTTTAATGATGTACACATACTCTTCTTTCCTTTTCTATATTCTACCATTAAGTTAAGAAATTAACTTTAAAGTGATTAAATAACTTTTTTGTTTATTTATAATTTCTTTCTTTTTTTAAAGAAAAGAAAGAAATAAAATCTTCTATATGGACGAAATAAACTACTTAATTGCTCATATAAAAGATTTAGCTAGAAAATCAAGTAAAGAAGGCATTATGACTTCAACTTCATTTTTGTCATTAAGTGAACAAAGTGAAATAAATAAAGTTTTACCAAGTTTAAACAAAGAATATTTAAATGAATTAAGTTTTATTTTAGATGGAGGAGAGAGGGAAAATAGTGATCGAAAAATTCTTTTTATTGTTCCTTCTTTTTTAAATGAGTATTTTGAAGAATTTAAAAAGGAAAGAATCTCTCTTTTACACTTAACTCCTAAAAACGCTAAGTATAGTGAAAAATTAACACATAGAGACTATCTAGGAGCTTTAATGAATTTAGGTTATAAAAGAGAAAAAATTGGTGATATTATTGTTAACTTTGAAAACCAAAATGAGGCAGTTATCTATCTTGATAGTATGATAAAAGATACTGTTATAAATGAATTAGTTTCTGTTAAACATACCTCATTAAAAATTAAAGAAATTGAATTAAACAATCCTCCTTTTTCACCACATTTTGAATATATATCAATATATATTTCTTCATTAAGGTTAGACAATATAATTAAGGAAACGTTTAAATTAGCTAGAGAAGCCGCTAAAGAATTAATCGAAAAAGAATTTGTTTTTGTTAATGGTCTAACTCAATCTTCCCCATCATACCAATTAAAGAAAAACGATCGAGTTTCAGTTAAAAGCAAAGGTAAATTTATTTTCCTTGATGAAACAAATATAAATAAAAAAGGAAAATACCACACAATTATCAAGAAGTATAGTTAGTAAAAATTAATAAAGATAAAAATTAAAATTTTTTTATTCAGATAAAAACTTTGCAAAAATCAGTTATTTTAATAGATTTTGATGTTCTTATACTATATAGTATATATTGTTGGAGGATACATCTTTTATGTTGAATTCAACTAGAAAAAGGTCATCGCTCTGTTACTTCTTTATTTACTACTTACTAAGTAAATATAATGAAAAAGAGGTTTAGGAAGAAATTCCTAAAAAAAATGTTAAGGTTATTCGAGATTCTCCTCGAAATAATCTTAACAAGTCTTCTTATCATCTATATTCTAGTCAAGTAGTATAAAGTTGTCAATGGGGCCGATGGCCTTTTTT
>ENA-OOXJ01000112-OOXJ01000112.1-human-gut-metagenome-genome-assembly--contig:-NODE-112-length-73878-cov-6.248703_pt1 | contig 73878 bp, 63 predicted proteins | sample MGYA00241587_ERZ501343 | MGnify/ENA primary metagenome ERZ501343 (study PRJEB25962, sample SAMEA2042918) | human gut metagenome | biome: human gut; feature: human-associated habitat; material: faeces... | reverse complement strand
TGTGCGGCGAGGGGCGTGTCCCCGGCGCTATCCGCATTGGCTCGGTCTGGGGGATTCCAGAGGACGCAGAGAAGCCGGCGGACGCGAGAATCAAGAACGGCAAGTATATCAAGAAGCCCGTCGAAAATGAAAAATGAGCCGCAGATATTATTAGCGACTCTAACTCGAAATAATGGGGTCTATTCCACCTCGCAGGTGCGAATGGGCGCACTGACCCCTTGTCACGAATCTACCCAAATTGTCGATTCGACAGATTATAGCAGAGTTCTACAAAGGAGCAACAATTATGAACAAACAACAGCTTGCCAATAAAATCTGGGAATCCGCAAACAAAATGCGATCCAAGATCGAGGCTAACGAATATAAGGACTACATTCTTGGTTTCATCTTCTATAAGTTTCTCTCTGACAAAGAAGTAGATTTTCTAAAAAAGGACGGATATGAAGAAGCTGACCTTCAGGAACATGTACATGAGAACAACGAGGAACTTGTTGATTATTGTCAGCAACACCTTGGCTATTTTATCGCCTATGATAATCTTTTCTCGACATGGCTGGATAAGGGAAATAGCTTTACTGTTGACAATGTGAGAACTGCTCTTTCTGCATTCAATCGCTTGATCAGTGATACGCAGAAAAAGGTGTTCAGCAAAATTTTTAATACACTGGAAACTGGTCTGAGCAAACTTGGTGACAGCACCAGCAATCAAACCAAAGCTATCCGCGACTTGATTCAGCTGATCAAGGATATTCCTACCGATGGCAGGCAGGACTATGACGTTTTAGGCTTTATTTACGAATATTTGATCAGCAACTTTGCTGCAAATGCTGGGAAGAAGGCCGGTGAGTTTTACACGCCTCATGAAGTGTCCCAGCTTATGTCTGAGATTGTCGCAAACCACTTGAAGGATCGTGAGAAAATCGAAATATATGATCCTACGAGCGGTTCTGGCTCTCTTTTGATCACCATAGGCAAGAGTGCTGCCAAGTACTTGAAGAACAAAGACGGCATTATGTACTATGCGCAGGAGCTGAAGGAAAACACATACAATCTGACCCGTATGAATCTTGTTATGCGCGGCATCAATCCAGCCAATATCTTCACTCGCTGTGGCGATACATTGGAGCAGGACTGGCCTATGTACGATGATGTCACTCAGACGTATAACCCGTTGTATCTGGATGCTGTGGTTTCCAACCCACCCTATTCACAGCACTGGGATCCGTCTCACAAGGAAACCGATCCCCGCTATCGCTATGGCATGGCACCAAAAGGAAAAGCTGACTATGCCTTCCTGCTTCATGACCTGTACCATGTAAAACCAGACGGTATTATGACCATCGTCCTCCCTCATGGTGTTCTGTTCCGTGGTGATGCTGTTGGAGGCGCTGATGGACTGGGTGAAGGCGAGGGACGTATTCGCCGAAATCTGATCGAAAATAACAACATCGAAGCAATTATCGGACTGCCCGCAAATATTTTCTATGGCACGGGTATTCCCACCATCATTATGGTTTTACGGCAAAAACGTGAAGCTTCCGATGTGCTTTTTATCGACGCTTCCAAGGGATTCACCAAAGTTGGTAAGACCAACAAACTAATGGCATCGGACATCAAGAGAATTGTGGACGCTATTGCCGCCCGCCCTGAGAGTATTGAAAAGTTTGCCCGACTGGTCTCCAAGGAAGAGATTCGCCGCAATGGATATAACCTGAATATTCCCCGTTATATCGATTCTTCCGAAGCGACAGAAACTTGGGATATTTACGCCACCATGTACGGCGGCATTCCCAACCATGAAATTGATTTTCTGGAACAGTATTGGGCTGCGTTCCCTCAGCTGAGAAGTGTTCTGTTTGCCGCCGATGAAACCCCGTATTCAAGATTGGCAGTTGAAAACATCAAAGAAGCTATCGAAGGCAGTGCCGATGTACAAGCGTTCGTTGCAGCACACCAGTCAGCGTTCGCGGATCTTGATACATATCTGGACGGCGAACTGATCGGAAAAATGATGGATCTGAATGTCTCCAAGGCTGAGAATACTATTACGCAGAATATCTTTGGCCGTGTTGCACCGCTTCCCCTGATCGACAAGTATCAGGCGTATCAACTGTTGGATGACAAGTGGAATATAATTTCCACCGATCTTGAAATTATCCAGACGGAAGGTTTCGCCGCCACAAAGCAGGTCGACCCGAATATGGTCATCAAAAAGAAAGACGATAAGGAAGAAGAAGTACAGAACGGCTGGGTAGGCCATGTCATTCCCTTTGATTTGGTGCAGACTACACTTCTTCGGGAAGATTATGATGCACTCAAGGCAAAAGAAGCCAGATTGGATGAAATTGCCGCTGAACTGACGGAGATCATAGATTCCATTGATGAGGGTGATCGCGGAGAGTTTCTGAATGATGACAATACTGCATTTGTCCCCAAAGAGTTTGCAGCAAAACTTGCGGAAATCTATGCAGATATCTCCTCCCCGGAACTTACTGCATTGCAGGGGTATGCTGCATTGATAGATGCCAAAGCCGGAAAGGCAGCAAAACTGAAATATATCTTTGAGCATAAGGAAGTGAACTGGGCTTTTGTAGATGGAAATGCCCCGTATACCAAGGGCAAAGTCGCGGCTTATATGAAAACGCTGCGCGAGGCATATTCCTTCCCGGAAGATTCCTTTGAGGCGAAGATGGTCTGTGCTGATAAGCTGATGACGGAAGAAAAAGCCGTCAAAAAGGATGTCAAAGAAAAATCCTATGCGCTCCACATGAAAACCAAAGAAACCATTGAAGGGCTGTCCGATGAACAAGCCCTTGAGTTGCTGCGCCTGAAATGGATTGTTCCGCTGTGCGCATCTCTCCGTGCCATGCCGGATGCAATCATTGACACACTGGAAAAGGCGGCACAGGCGTTGGCGGATAAGTATGCCGTGACCTATTTGGAATTGGATGAGCAGATTCAGAAATCCGAGGAAGCGCTTTCTTCCATGATCGATGAACTGACAGGTAATGAATACGACATGAAGGGATTGGCAGAGTTCAAAGCTCTGTTGAAGGGTGATGCAAATGAGTAAAACCGAAATGCCCTCTATTCGTTTTTACGGCTTTGATAATGATTGGGAACAGCGTAAGCTCGGAGAACTTGCGTTATTCAATCCTAAAGACGAGCTGCCTCAAACATTTGAATATGTCGATTTGGAGTCTGTTGTTGGCACAGAGATGTTGTCGCATAGGACTGAGGTAAAGTCATCTGCTCCATCAAGAGCACAGCGACTTGCTCACACCGGGGATCTATTCTATCAGACTGTGCGTCCATATCAAAAAAATAATTATCTTTTTGAAAAGCCCGATAATAACTATATTTTCTCGACTGGATACGCACAAATGCGTCCGTATGTTGACGGGTATTTTCTGCTCAGCCTTGTTCAGAGCGAACGCTTCGTAAAGGTTGTTTTGGATAACTGCACAGGAACGAGTTATCCAGCAATAAATGCAAATGATTTGGCTGAGATTGAAGTGGCTGCACCATCGAATGAGAGCGAAGCTCAAAAGATTGGCACAATATTTCGCAGCATAGACAACCTTATCACCCTTCATCAGCGTAAGGTTGAAAAGTTGACGAATGTCAAAAAATCGATGCTTGAAAAAATGTTCCCTCGAAATGGCAGCTGCTATCCCGAAATTCGTTTCAAGGGATTTACTGAACCTTGGGAACAGCGTAAGCTGGGTGATGTAGTCAAAGAAATAACTCGTAATGACCCCGAATCGGAAGCACCCATAATGATGATTACGGCAAACAATGGCTTCATTGAGCAATCTGAAAGATATGCTTTTAATAACGCCGGAGAAAGTTTGAAGAAGTATATTCTTCTCAAAAAGGGTGAGCTTGCGTACAATCACGGGGCTTCCAAGTTGCGTCCATACGGTTCTTGTTTTGCATTGACAACAGCAGAAAATGCCCGTATTCCCTTTGTTTATCACTGTTTTTCTGCTGAAAATCAAAATGCAGAGTTTATGTCAATAGAGTTAAATGGTGCTGAGATTGAAAACCAACTTCGCAAGATTGTATCATCCGGTGCAAGAATGGACGGCTTGCTAAACATCTCGTTTGATGAATACACTTCCGTGTCAGTCTTATTGCCCGGTACTGGGGAACAAGACCGTATAGCCGACTTTTTTCGCCATCTTGACAACCTTATCACCCTTCATCAGCGTGAGTTGGAAAAGCTCCAAAGCATCAAAAAAGCACTGCTTGAAAAAATGTTTGTCTGATACAGGAGGCAAGCTATGGTATTTGAACAGGAAGCCGCCTTTGAAACGGCGCTCATTAATTTACTGACAGAAAAATACGGATGGGAGCCGGAAATTCTGCGCTATAAAACAGAAGAAGATCTGATCCAAAACTGGAAACAGATCCTCTTTGAAAACAACCGGGATGTGGACCGGCTGAACGATGTTCCGCTAACCGACGGAGAAATGCAGCAGATTCTTGACCAGATTACCCGTCTGCGCACGCCGCTGAAACTCAATGGTTTTATCAATGGTAAAACCGTTGCTGTCAAACGCGACAATCCCGCGGACGAACTGCACTTCGGCAAAGAAGTCAGCCTAAAAATCTATGACCGTCAGGAAATTGCCGCCGGTCAGAGCCGCTATCAGATTGCCGAACAGCCGGTATTCAAGGCAAGGAACTCTGTTCTGCCCAACCGCCGGGGTGACTTTATGCTGTTGATTAACGGTATGCCGCTGATTCACTGTGAACTGAAACGCAGCGGTGTCGATGTCAGCCAGGCTACCAATCAGATTGAGAAATATGCACACGAGGGCGTATTTACAGGACTGTTTGCCCTTGTGCAGATTTTTATTGCCATGCAGCCGGATGAAACGGTCTATTTTGCCAACCCCGGCCCGGACGGAAAGTTCAACAAAGACTTTTACTTTCACTGGGCTGACGCCAACAATGAGCCGTTGAACAACTGGAAAGACATTGCACAGTATCTGCTTTCCATCCCTATGGCACACCAGCTGATCGGCTTCTATACCGTTGCCGACGATACCGACGGTATTTTGAAGGTTATGCGCAGCTATCAGTATTATGCAACTTCTCGTATTACCAGCCGCGTTGCTATGCGCCGATGGGCTGATAGGGATCAGATGGGCGGCTACATCTGGCACACCACCGGTTCCGGAAAAACACTGACCAGCTTCAAATCGGCTCAGTTGATTGCAGCTTCCAAGGATGCCGACAAGGTTGTATTCCTGATGGACAGAGTTGAACTTGGCACGCAGTCCCTGTTGGACTATCGCGGGTTTGCCGACGATACAGACTCTGTGCAAGCTACAGAAAACACGGATATTCTCGTAGCAAAACTGCGGAGCGATGATCCCGCAAACACGTTGATTGTCACATCTATTCAGAAAATGAGCCGTGTGGAAGAAGAAAATGGCTTCAATGCTCACGACATCGAACTGATTCAAAATAAACGGGTTGTATTTATCATTGATGAAGCTCATCGTGATGTGTTTGGCGAAATGCTGCGGACTATTAAAGAGACTTTCCCGAATGCCATGTTTTTTGGCTTTACCGGCACGCCGATCCACGATGAAAATCAGAAGAAAATGAGCACTACTTCGGATGTGTTCGGCAATGAGCTGCACCGGTACAGCATTGCAGACGGCATCCGGGACAAGAATGTTCTGGGCTTTGATCCATACATGGTGCCAACATACAAAGATCGTGATCTTCGGAAAGCGGTTGCACTTGAAAGAGCTAAGGCAACTACTGAGGCAGAAGCGTTGGCAGACCCTAAAAAGAAAAAAGTCTATCTGCATTATATGGATCACACAAAAGTGCCGATGGCTGGATATGTTCAGGCAGATGGTAGCTATTTGAAAGGCATTGAAGATTATCTGCCTGTTTCTCAGTACGAACGCGAAGAGCATCAGTGTGCCGTAGTTGATGATATCTTGGAAAACTGGATAACCCTAAGCCACGACAGCAAGTTTCATGCGATTTTTGCTACCAGTAGCATTCCAGAGGCAATCCAGTATTATAAACTGTTTAAAGCAAAGGGCAATCTGAAGATTACCGCTTTGTTTGACCCCAGTATTGATAACAATGGTAATGGGCTTTTTAAAGAAGAGGGCATTGTTGAAATCATCAAAGATTACAATACCAGATACAGTATGGAGTTCCAAATGGCAACTTATGCAACCTTCAAAAAGGACATTTCCTATCGTCTGGCGCACAAAGAACAGTACAAAGGAATTGAACATACTTCCGACCAGCAAATTGATCTACTGATCGTTGTCGATCAGATGCTGACTGGTTTTGACTCCAAATGGATCAACACGCTATATTTGGATAAGATTTTGGTTTACGAAAAGTTGATTCAGGCATTCTCACGTACCAATCGTCTCTATGGCCCGGAGAAGCCCTTTGGCACGATTCGTTATTATCGTAAACCGTATACAATGCAAAGAAACATTGAAGAAGCGTTCAAGCTGTATTCCGGTGATAGACCTCTTGGACTATTTGCCGACAAGCTGGAACACAACCTCGAAAAAATGAATGCGTTGTACGATGATATTGGGAGCATCTTCCGTTCTGCTGGAATTGAGAACTTCGAAAAACTTCCGGTTGATCATACGGAGCGCGGACAATTTGCTAAATTATTCAAGCAGCTTAACAGCTATCTCGAGGCTGCTAAGATACAGGGCTTCACTTGGAATAAGCTGTCCTATGAATTTAAGAACGTTGGCAGAAAAGTGATCATAAATCTGCACCTCGATGAAACCACCTACTTGATTCTTGCTTTGCGTTATAAGGAACTATTCTCTGGTGGTAGCGGAGGGACCGGTGTTGAAGATGTGCCGTATGAAATCGACTCCTACCTGACGGAAATCAATACTGGTGTAATTGATGCCAGCTATATGAACTCCCGGTTCAAAAAGTACATCAAGGCATTGCAGGATGGCGCGGAAACTGCCGCTGTGCTAGATGAACTTCACAAGTCGTTTGCAACGCTCACGCAAGAGGAACAAAAATACGCAAACATCTTCCTCCATGATGTCCAGAACGGTGATGTGGTAGTTGACGAAGGAAGAACGCTCCGTGATTACATTACAGAATATATGACCAGTGCCAAAAATGACCAGATCCACCGTTTTGCCACCGCCATCGGAGTTGATGAAACGATACTGCGTAGCTTTATGCAGTCGAAAATCACGGAAGCCAATATCAATGAGTTTGGTAAATTTGACACATTGAAGGCAACCGTGGATACGGAAAAGGCGAAAACCTTCCTTGAAATGATAGAGGGTAAGCCTATCAAGAAATTCCAGATCAACATGAAGATTGACCAAATGTTGAGAAAATTTATTCTTGAAGGCGGATTTGATATTACATAATAGAGAAAAGGATGCGAAAACACTATGGTGAGCAAAACAAGAAAAGTATCGTTTTATCGTCTATCACTGGAAAAACAAACACTGCTTCCGGGAACGCGCACTGTCCGGGTAACACAATTAAACAACAGCGAAATCGAAGACTGCTTTAGGGAAATATATAACGAAAAAATGCAGGTACTTTCCGATAATCATAAAGCAATTAATATCACGGCTTCAAATGGACACTATGTCATTGAAGCAATATCCTTTGAAGAGCATAGAGCTTTCTTAAAGATCGGTCAGCAAAATCCTTCTAACACTGTTGCTCTGCGAGATCGAACAACATTGGAAACAGAAAATGTACCAATGCGTGAAAGTCAGCTGCTGGAGCTTTATACTTTCTGCCTTATTGATTTTGAGAGCGGAATTGTGAGCTACATTGGAATTAACGGGGCTCCCAAAATTTCAGCTGTCCGCAACCTGTTTGATCAAACGCTTAAACCGGGAGAAAATACTTCTGCCCACCTTGCAGCAATCATGACTGATGATATTCTACAAGTATTAGTTCGGAAGCATATTATCAGCAAGGTATCTGTTACGGTAGCTGTACCTGAAGATCAAATTCTAAGCGACATCGGGCTGGATATTGAAAATTTTGATGCGATTCGAAATGTACGTACAAAAACTGCGACATACAAATTGGTAGGTCGCCGCAATAAGAACATATTTACTTCTAGTTCAAAACTCGCCGAAATGATCGCCGCAATAAAAATTAAATTTGGTGATAACCTGCAAGGGCTGACTGCAAACGCAAAGGATTATAACGAAAAATCACAGACATATGATTTGCTGCAATATAACTTTACAAAAACAGTCGTCCTTGGTAGAGAGGACGAAGGTTTGTTGACACTTGATGATTTCAAAGATGCACTCGTAAATACATACGATTTATATAGGACAGAGCTTTTGAGATATTGTCGAAGTTAACCTGAATTGGTGGTGGAATAAATGACAAAGCTAAAAAACTGGATATGGATAGGTTTAGTATTAGTATTGTCAATTGGAGTATCTATTATATTATTTAAAAGCGCTTTCTTCGATATAAGCAAGTTTGAAAAATTGGCTCCGGATTTTCATTATAATGCAATATCTATGTCCGCGATAATTGGAGGCTTTTTATTTACAGGGATTAGCATTCTGATTTCTGTGATTGACAAAGAGCGCATTGAACGATTATGGAATAACAGCTATTTAGACAATCTCTATCGGTCAGCCTTCGTGGGAATGATTGCAAATATCATCACGATTATTGTTGCGTTTTCATTAGTCTTTTTAGACATTCCCTCAAAAGCGGAAGACATCTTTGTTGAGATCGAAATTGCAGCACTAATAATTGGTGTTGTATTCTTTGCGTGGTGTATAAAGTACTTGTTGTTTATAATTTCTAAGCTTAAAACCGAAAAATAAATTTGAGATTGTTGCGAGTCCCTACTGTTCACACAAAAGCTTCAAAATCCGGGTTGACATCTGCTCGGATTTTGATTATACTATGCTTAACCCGAATTGGAGGTTGAATGACATGAAACAACTGGGTATGCGCCTTCGCGCATTGCGGGAAGGCATTGGTTTATCCCAATCAAAATTTGCCGACGTGATCGGTTCTACGCAGTCCAGCATCAACCGCTATGAAAACGGTCAGGCAACGCCGACAGTTGAGCTTCTGCGCAAGTATGCGGACTATTTTGACGTTTCAATGGACTATATTTTTGCCCGCTGCGATGATCCGCACGGCAAGCTGTATGAGGCAAAACCTCCAGTTGACGCGAACAATCCTGAACTGAGGAAGTTCGTTGAGATGTGCTTCGATCCGGAATCACCGATGAACGAAAAACTGAAAGAAGCGATGCTGAAAATGCTGGGGGAGGCGAAGACATGAGCAGTGAATTAACCCATAATCCGGGACAGTTTGACGAGGTCATCCATATCATCGATAATGCCCGCAGCCGCGCCTTGAAAGCGGTCAATGCAGAGCTTATTCAGATGTATTGGAGCGTCGGTGCGTATTTGTCAGAGCTTTGTTCTGCATCAAGCTTTGGCGATAAGATCATTGACGAAGTTGCCGCATACATTGCGCAAGAGAACCCCAACATCAAAGGTTTCAATCGTCGCGGTCTCTATCGTATGAAGCAATTCTACGAGACTTACAAGGACGATGAATTTGTGACACCACTGGTGACACAAATCAGCTGGACAAACCATCTGCTTATTATGTCTGGCTCCAAGACGGCAGATGAACGGCATTTTTACATGGCACTCTGCGCAAAGGAACATTATTCCAAGCGCGAGTTGGAGCGTCAGATCGGCACATCGTACTACGAGCGTTCAATGATTTCTGCCAAGAAGCCGATGCCTGAATCCGTTTCGCATGATGTGCACGAAAGCATCCTCGATACCTATGTGCTTGAGTTTCTGGACTTGCCGGAGCAATTTTCTGAAAAGAATCTCCGTAAAGCAATCATCGAAAATCTGAAGCAGTTTATACTTGAATTTGGCCGGGACTTTACCTTTATCGGTGAGGAGTACCGTGTTCAGGTCGGCAATACAGATTTCTTCATCGACTTGCTGTTTTATAACCGTGCGCTTTCCTGCCTTGTCCCGATTGAACTGAAAATCGGAAAATTCAAGCCGGAACACATCGGGCAAATCAATTTTTATCTCGAAGCACTTGACCGTGATGTGAAGAAGCCAAATGAAAATCCAAGCGTAGGTGTTATCCTTTGCGCCAGCAAGGACGACGCAGTTGTCGAATATGCTTTAAGCCGCAGTATGTCGCCCACACTCGTTGCAGATTATAGGCTTTGTCTTCCTGACAAGACGCTTCTACAAAACAAGCTGCGTGAATTGACAGAGCTTGCGCTGGAAAGCGGTGAAGGCAACGAGGGTGATGAAGAATGAACGCTGTTATCTACGCCCGCTATTCCTCAGACAGCCAGCGCGAAGAATCCATTGAAGGTCAGCTCCGCGAGTGCCGGGAATATGCTGAACGCAACAATATGACCATCGTTGGAACGTATATTGACCGGGCTTTATCTGCAAAAACAGCAGATCGACCGGAGTTCCAGCACATGATCAAGGATAGCGCAAAAGAGTTGTTCGAGATTGTGCTTGTATGGAAGCTCGACCGCTTTTCCCGCGACCGTTACGACAGCGCACACTACAAGCACATTCTGAAAAAGAACGGCGTAAAGGTTATTTCTGCGAAAGAGCATATCTCCGAAGGCCCGGAGGGTATTATTCTGGAAGCAATGCTGGAGGGCTATGCTGAGTTCTATTCTGCTGAGTTATCAGAGAAGATCCATCGTGGGCAGAAAGAGAATGCATTGAAAGGAAAAAACAACGGCGGTGGCGTTCCGCTCGGCTATCTGTTGGACAAGAAAGCACAGAAGCTTGTGATCGATCCCGTGACTGCACCATTAGTGGTTGAGATATTTGAAAAGTATGCTGATGGCAAGACGATTCGTTCCATTGTTGAGGATTTCAATATCCGCGGACTCAGAACAAAAAAGGGACAACCGTTCAATATCAATAGTTTCAGCTCTCTGCTGAAAAACCGCAAATACATTGGCGAGTACCGTTATTAGGACGTTGTGATTGAGGGCGGCGTTCCGGAAGAACTGTTCAACCGTGTGCAGGAACGCATGGAGAAGAACCGCCATGCTCCCGCAATGGCAAAAGCAAAAGAGGACTATCTGCTGACAACAAAGCTGTTCTGTGGTAAGTGTGAGCGCATGATGGTTGGTGAAAGTGGCAAGAGCCATACCGGCGCTATGCACTATTATTACAAATGCAGCGGTGCGAAGCGCCTGAAGGATTGCGACAAGAAGGCTGTTCGCAAAGACTGGATTGAACGTGTTGTTGTCCGCCTGACCATGCAGCGCGTCATGGATGAAAAGAAGATTAACAGGCTCATTGACGCAATTCTTGTTATGCAGGAGCAGAAAGACACAACAACCCCTGCGCTTCGTTCACAGCTTGCGGAAACCGAGACCGCCATCGGAAACATTCTGAAAGCAATCGAGCAGGGCATTTTCAAGCCGTCCACTAAACAGCGGCTTGATGAGCTGGAAGCACGAAAAGAAGAAATCCTTGTGAATATCCAGACTGCTGAACTGCAAAAGCCAAAGCTGACCCGCGAACAGATGACGGCATGGTTTGAGCAGTTCCGTCATGGCGATCCAGCAAACCGTGATTTTCAGAAACGCCTGATTGATACATTTGTAAACGCCGTGTATGTGTTCGATGATAAACTGGTCTTGACCTACAACTATCAACATGGGACGCAGACAATCTCACTTGGCGAGGGGTTCGGATTTGTTGTTTACTTTGAATATCCGAATTTCAACGCAAAGTTTTGACAAAGCAGCGCCGCTTGCCGTTAAAGGCAGGCGGCGTTTTTTATCAGTGAAGATTACGTTTGCTCAAGTAAATCCCATATTCTCGTTTTCCTTCTTTGCTTTCAAAATAAGCTGTTATCTCAGGCAAAAAACATCTTGCCAATTCCTCGTATGCACTTTTTGGAATGTTGCTCGCCGCATATTTGAATTCTGTGCTTTGAGCTTCTCCCACGGCAGGCGATCCGCCGGATATGTTCTTTTCGCTCATTTTTGTCCTCATAAAAGAATTTTTTGAGGATTTTATCTTAACTCATAGTGAGTTGTGTTCGTTTTCATACTGCGAAAGGTGTCTTTCTTCATAAAGAACGGGTGAAATCAAATCTGCCCGTATCCTCGCGGAAGATTCTGCATTGCAACGGACTTCCGACCGTCCACGCCGAAGCGAGTTAAACCGATCAAGGGCTTCTTATGAAGCGATGACTTTCAACGAAGTCAACCGTTAAGGTCGATGCAAACCATAACGCCGGAACGATCTCTCATATATGAAACCGTCCATTTGCCCTACAAACTGGTTATTTCCCGCCGAATATGAGAATTCGGCAAAATAACCGTTTGTGAGCCAGCTCTCTTTTTTCAAAGAGCAGCCGTTTGAATGCTGCGCCCGATTCCTGCGGCTCGGCGGGTCTCTCCCACAAAGCCGCCGGATGGCAAGCGTCATTCTGTCCGAACCGTGACCTCAGCCACGGTTTTCACTCCTGTTGCCGTACTTCTATATACAAGTATGTCATTTCAACCGGGTCGATAAAAATCAAAATTCGTTGTTTCGCAAAAAAGAGAGGAATCGGGCGAAAATCATTGACAATTGCGAGAAATTGTATTACACTTAAAATGAATTATTATATATAAAAACTCGACGCTTTTCATATGAGAGAAAACGGCGATGATCGTTGAATTAGTATAAAGTGATGGCTGGGTTCGAAATTGTTGGTCAAATAGAAAAATGGTCAAATTGAGTTACTGTCCGTTTTATCGGACAGATGAATTGATATAATTACGGTGGGTGCGTGGAATGGAACTCTTAAACAATACAACCAAAACACTAAAGGATGACTTGACTAAGGAAATAAGAAAACAAGAAAATTGGTCAGCGCTGAAAGAAGCGCAGGAATATATTTCAGTAGCATGTGAAAGGAGGGAGTTCCTCTCGTGAAAAAACTAATCGACATCAGCAGCTACCCGGTTGCGCAAGTGCTGGATGTGCTGCTTCAAGATAAAACGACAAAAAAGAACATCATATGGGCGACCGACACTTATGCGGAGTTTGGCGAAGAATTCACGGACAAGGTGCAGCTGGACGCGAACGCCATCCTGCGCCGAACCGATCTCATCCGCCCCCGCATACTGAAGTCTTTAGAGGCGCAGGCGCAGCGAACACGGAAAAAAGCAGAGGTGTTTACGCCCGCATGGCTTTGCAATCAGATGAACAATCATTGCGATGAGGACTGGTTCGGGCGAAGCGGCGTGTTTAACACAGAAAACAGCGACCATAGCTGGACGGTGTCGGAGGGGAAGATAGAATTCCCGGAAAAAAAGAAGTGGCAGCACTATGTGGACTCCCGCCGGCTTGAGATCACCTGCGGCGAGGCGCCGTATCTGGTTTCCCGGTATGATGTATCAACGGGCGACCTGATAGTCCCGCCGATACGGCGCATCGGAATGCTTGACCGAAAGCTGCGCATCGTGAACGAAAATACCGACACATATGACGACTGGCTGAAATGGACGCTCCGGGCCTTTGAGGCCTGCTACGGATATGAGTATCAGGGCGACAATGTTCTGATTGCGCGGATAAATCTGCTGCTGACCTTTACGGATTACTACGAGGAGCGCTGGGAACGGCGGCCGGACGACAAGCTCCTGCGGCAGATGGCGAACAAGATCGCCTGGAATATCTGGCAGATGGACGGGCTGAAGGACACCGTTCCGCTCGGAAAGCCATATGAGGAGTTTCGTCAGATTACGCTCTTTGATATGTTCGGGGATATGGGTGACGAAAAAGACGATGAGCCGGAAGCCGTGCCGTGCAGGATATTTGACTGGAGAAGCAAAAACTCCATGCTTTTCAAAAAACTGAAGGAGATGTGAGTTATGGGAAAGAAACTGTTTGATTATGTGATTGGGAATCCGCCGTATCAAGAGGATTATGATGGAGAATCTTCTGGTGCAAATTCTGTTTACCACAAATTTATGGACGCAGCTTTTGAAGTGTCAGATCATGTTGAACTAATTACACCCGGAAGATTTTTGTTTAATGCGGGGTCAACTCCTAAAGCTTGGAATGCAAAAATGCTTTCCGATTCTCATTTTAAAGTGCTTCATTACGAAAGCGTAGCTTCCAATATATTTCCGAATGTAATTATCACTGGTGGTATTGCTATAACATACCGAGATGCAAACAAAGACTATGGAGCCATAGAAACTTTTACTGCTTTTGAGGCCCTCAATGCAATTCTAAAGAATGTGAAAGCTGAAAAAAATTTCTCGTCCTTGAGCGATATCGCTGTGACAAGCTTCGCATACCATTTTACCGATGTGATGTACAGTGAACATCCGGAAGCCAAAGACCTCATGAGCAAGGGGCACGCTTATGATTTGAAGTCAAATTGTTTCAAAACTTTATCTCATATTTTCGCGGCTGAAAAACAACAGGACGACGATGCTTGCATTCTTGGCAGAGATGATAGTGGACGCACAACAAGATATATAAAGAGAACGTACATCAATAATGTTAGTAATTTCGATAAATACAAGGTGTTTTTATCAAAAGCGGATGGTGCATCTGGCACAATAGGGAATCCCATTCCAGCCCGAATAGTTGGGACTTCCGTTATAGGATATCCTCAAATGGGTTCAACAGAATCCTTTCTTAGTATAGGCAATTTTGACACATTAACAGAATCAGAAAATCTAACAAAATACATTAAAACGAAGTTTGCGAGAGCAACACTCGGAATTCTGAAAGTAACTCAGGATATTACTCCATCAAAGTGGAAATATGTCCCCCTTCAAGACTTCACTCCCGCCTCCGATATCGACTGGTCGAAGTCGATTCACGAGATTGACTTGCAGCTTTACCGAAAGTATGGCTTGGACGAAAAGGAGATCGAGTTTATAGAATCTCATGTAAAGGAGATGGCATAATGGCAGCGATCCAGATAAAAACAGCCTCAAGGGTCGTTCCGCAGTGCTATGCCTACACCACTCCTGGAGTACCGGCGCATGACGGCTGGACGAAGATCGGCTTTACCGAGCGGGATGTGGAGACCCGCATCAAGGAACAGACCCACACGGTGGGCGTCGCGCACAAGACCTGGTGGGCAATGCGTGCCGCCTATATGACAGAGCCGTACGGAACCTTTACGGATAAGGACTTCCACGCTTACCTGAAGAAGCTCGGTATTTCCCGCGAGGCCGGGACGGAGTGGTTCCGGATCGAGCCGAATGCCGCCCGTGGGGATTTTATCGACTTCACGCAGAATCACGGCGTAGTATCGGAGGATGATGCCGATGCAGTGATTCCGTACAAGCTCCGCGAGGAACAGGCGGAGGCTGTGCAGAGAACGGCGGATTATTTCCGCAGTCGTGAGAATGGCGAGTTTCTTTGGAACGCAAAGCCACGTTTCGGAAAAACGCTGTCAGCCTATGACCTGTGCATGAAGCTCGGCGCACGGAATATCCTCATCGTGACGAACCGTCCGGCGATTGCAAATTCCTGGTATCAGGATTATGTGACCTTTTTCGGCCCGCAGTCCGGCTATCTCTTTGTCAGTAACGTGAATGGAATCAAGGACAGGAAGTTTGTTTACAGCCGAGAGGAATACAGAGCAAAGCTCGATGGAAATACAAAGGGCTGCATTGAATTCGTCAGTTTGCAAAATTTGAAGGACTCCATTTACTTCGGCGGACGTCACGAAAAACTGTCGGAAGTCAGCGCAGAGAAAGGGCTGACGTGGGATGTCCTTATTGTAGATGAGGCACACGAGGGGGTCGATACTTATAGGACCGACACTGCGTTTAACCACATCCGCCGCAAGTGGACGCTGCATCTTTCCGGCACTCCGTTTAAGGCGCTGGCAAATGACAAATTCCCGGAGAGCGCTATCTACAACTGGACGTATGCCGATGAGCAGAAAAAGAAGCGCGACTGGGATGCCTCCAGCGAAACCGAGAACCCCTATGCCAACCTGCCCAAACTATCCCTCTTCACCTATCAGATGTCTGACATTGTCCGTGACAGAGTGAAAAGAGGCATAGAGCTTGCGGATGATGATATCGAAGAATTCGCCTTTGACCTGAACGAATTTTTCAAGACGAACGAGTCCGGGAAGTTTGTGCATGACACGGATGTGGATAAGTTCCTTGACGCTATGACACGGCAGGACAAGTTTCCGTTCTCAACCCCCGAACTGCGGGACGAACTGAAACACACATTTTGGCTGTTGAATCGTGTTGCCAGCGCAAAAGCTCTGGCCAAGAAGTTGAAGCTCCATCCAATATTCAAAGATTACGAGATCATTCTTGCAGCAGGCGACGGGAAAATTGATGACGACGACGAGAACGAGAAGTCCTTTGACAAGGTGACAAAGGCGATCTCGGAGTACGATAAAACTATCACTTTATCTGTAGGACAGCTGACCACCGGCGTAACTATTCCCGAATGGACGGCGGTTCTCATGCTCTCCAACATGGCAAGTCCTGCCCTTTATATGCAGGCGGCTTTCCGCGCGCAGAATCCATGCCTGTTCCATGATAAAGACGGCAATTCCTATAGAAAACAGAACGCCTATGTGTTCGATTTTGACCCTGCCCGTACCCTTACGATTTTTGAGCAGTTTGCCAATGACCTAATTCCGGAGACATCCGGCGACAAGGGTGATTTCGACAGCCGCAAACAGCACGTCAGAGAGCTTTTGAACTTCTTCCCGGTTTACGGTGAAGATGATGAAGGCTCTATGATAGAGCTGGATGCGGAGAAGGTTCTCACGATTCCTCGCCGCATCCATGCAAGAGAAGTCGTTGAGCGCGGTTTTATGTCCAATTTCCTGTTTGCGAACATCGGCGGTATTTTCGGCGCACCGAAGGAAATCATCGATATCATCAATAATATGCAGGCAATCGAGGAACCGAAGGCACTGTCATCTGTTAATGTAGATGAGAGCACGGCGAGCAGCCTTAATCTGAATTCGGACGGCGAGGTCGAAATCCCGAGAGAGCAAGTCATCGGAACGGCAAGCGAGCTTTTCGGTGATAAGGTTTATGCGGACGTTGAGGACCAGTTGGCGGCAGCCGTGGAGGAGATCCAGAGAAATGTGGAACTGACGCCGAATCCCAAGAAGGATGAGTTAAAAACGCTCCGCGAACAGTTCTCAAGGCCGATTGCGGACACACTTATGGACTCCGCAAGAGCGCAGTATGGCGGCGATTTGAAAAAGTCAACTCAGAAACAGTTGGAACGCAGAATACAGGAAACAACAGATACCGTCGTAACCCGTGAGTACGGCGATTACACGATTCGGGATCATCAGCTTGCCAAAGAGCGCGAAGACAGAATCCAGGAGGCACAGCAATCCGGAGCCACAATGGCGGAGATCACGCAAATTGATGAAGAGTATGCCGCAAGGCGTCTCCGGGGCTACCGTGATATGGTCGACAACATCAGCAGGAAACTCCATAGCGATGAGACGGTGAAAAAAGCTGCGGAAACCATCGTCGAAACGGTAGAAACCGAAAAGCTGAATGCGGAAAAGGATTCTATCGAGGGCAGCGTCCGCGACCATCTGCGCGGCTTCTCCCGTACGATTCCGGCATTTCTCATGGCTTATGGCGATGAGAATACCACGCTTGCGAACTTTGACACCCTTGTGCCGGACGAGGTATTCTGGGAGGTCACTGTCAATCCGCAGAATGGGCAGGGTGTGACGCTCGACCAATTCCGTATGCTGCGCGACGGCGGCGACTATGTGTCTGAAAATGGTGAAAAGAAGCACTTTGACGGACACCTGTTTGACGAAGTCGTGTTTAACGATGCCGTGCAGGAGTTTATGAAAAAACGTGCCGAGCTTGCGAACTATTTTGAGCCTGACCATAAGGGAGACATCTTTGATTTTATTCCTCCCCAGCGCACGAACCAGATATTCACGCCGAAAAAGGTAGTGAAGGACATGGTGGACAGGCTTGAACAGGAAAACCCCGGCTGCTTTGATGATCCTAATGCGACATTTGCCGACCTCTATATGAAGTCGGGGATGTATGTGACGGAGATCGTGACACGGCTCTATCAGAGCAAGCGCATGAAATCGTTGTACCCCGATGATGCCGAAAGGCTGAATCACATCTTTGCCAAGCAGGTATTCGGATGTGCTCCAACGGAGATCATATATCGAATCTGTCTGCGCTACATCCTCGGATTCGGCGATGAGATACGCATTGAAAAAAACAATATCCGCCTCTGTGACACTCTGGAATACGCAAAGAACGGAACGATGGATGCAGAAATGCGTAAGCTGTTTGAGCTGTAATGTGCACGGACACGAGTTCAATGTTGGTAAAGCTCGTAGCGTTCTTCAAAAAGCTCTTCGGCTCAAATATGGTCATACCGTCCTCACTGAATAAGCTTGTTAAATGAACTAAATAGTTAAAAGAAGCGATTGCAGCATTGAGCCGCAATCGCTTCTTGCGTCAAATGATCGCTTGAGTTAAAGCAACAGATCTGATATAATATATTTGCAATCAGATATGAAAGAAGGTGAAAAGATGAAAGGCGTGATCTATGCGAGGTATTCCTCCGACAGTCAGCGTGAGGAGTCGATCGAAGGCCAACTGCGCGAGTGCAAGGCGTTCGCAGAGAAAAATGACATTCAAATCGTCGAAACATACATTGACCGTGCTCTGTCCGCAAGAACCGACCGCCGCCCCGACTTCCAAAGGATGATAGGCGACAGCGCAGCTAAGAATTTTGATGCCGTGATCGTTTGGAAACTCGACCGTTTTGCCCGTGACAAATTCGACTCCGCATACTACAAACGGATCCTCAAAAACAACGGCGCAAAGGTTATATCCGCTACCGAAGCCATTTCAGACGGCGCAGAAGGCATCCTGCTCGAATCGATCCTTGAGGGCATGGCGGAGTATTATTCCGCCGAGCTTTCGGAGAAAATTATTCGCGGTCTCACTGAAAATGCTCTGAAGTGCAAATACAACGGCGGCACTTTGCCTCTCGGATATGTCATCGACAGCGAGCAGTATTATCAGCTCGACCCGTTGACCGCCCCTGCCGTGCTTGACGCATTCACACGTTATGCGGACGGCTCTTCCATGCAGGAAATCGCCGACGAACTGAATTTGAAAGGCGTTCGCACCAATCGAGGCAATAAAATCACCATAAACGTCATTGCCCGAATGCTGCACAACCGTAAATACATCGGTGAATTCAAGCAAAAGGATATTGTGAAGCCTGGCGGCATTCCTGCAATTGTGACTGAAGAATTGTTTGACCGTGTGCAAAAGCGCATGACAGCAAATAAAAAGGTACCGGCAAAACACAAGGCAGAAGATGAATATTTGCTGACCACCAAGCTGTTTTGCGGCAAATGTCACAGCTATATGGTGGGCGAAAGCGGCACGAGTCACTCGTCACAGGTGCACAGGTACTACAAATGTGTCAGTGTGAAAAAGCACAGAGGCTGCGACAAGAAAACGGTCAAAAAGGATTGGATCGAAAATCTTGTGATCGAGCAAATCAAATCCGTCGTTTTTAATGATGAGCTGATCGAGAGTATAGCCGATGCGATAATGGAGCTTCAAGGGCAGGAGAGCACAACGCTGCCGCTGCTGAGAAAGCAATATGCTGACACGCAGAAGGCCATAGATAACATGCTGAATGCGATTCAGCAGGGGATCCTGACGCCGTCAACAAAAGAGCGGCTCGAAAGTCTTGAGAAAAAGAAAAACGAGCTGAGTGTTGAAATCGTTAAAGAAGAAATGGCAAGGCCGACGATAACAAAAGATCAGATCGTCTTTTGGCTCCACAGGTTCAGAAAGCTCGACACAAAGAAGCGCGAGCACCGCCGCAGACTCATAGATAGCTTTGTCAATGCGGTTTATCTCTATGACGACCGCATGATAATCACATTTAATTACAAAGACGGCTCAAAAACAATAACCCTCGCAGAGCTTGAGAAATCAGCCCTTGGTTCGGATATCAACGCACTGTCTCCACCATGAAAAAAGCACTTCTTCGGAAGTGCTTTTTTCAATGAAGCGCACCTTACGGTGCATGAAAAGTGAAGCAGGGCTTCGCCCTATGAAGCACGGCTTCGCCGCACGGATGGGTACGGACGCTTCGCTTCATGCGAGCGCAGCGAGTGCTTCATGGAAACCGCAGGTTTCCGCTTCATGTTTGCTTTCGGCAAACGCTTCATTGAAGAACGTGCATTTTTTTGCCTTTGTGTGCAGAACCGCCTTGACGGTTCTTTTTATTATTGAACATGGTGGCTTGTCTAACGAGCGGCACAGAGCAACAGTTTGCTAAGTCAATCCATTGGTCGCTTTGCGACATTTTGACGCTTGAGGGTAGTGTGCCGGGTTGCCCTTGTCGTTTAAATTGTGTATTTTCGACGTGCGAACACAGTTCGCCCCTAACGGTATTTGATCTACATTACTGTTTTGCTTTCGGGACGCCGAGGACGTCGTCCCCTACAATGAAATTACAGATTTGAGGTTATATAATCGGCAAGATTTTGGTTTTATCAACTACCTAACGATCCTCAGCCCTACGGGCAGCTCCTTTCAAAAGGAGCCCATAACTGCAAGTCGACTGCTATAGTGGCCTCCTTGGAGAAGGAGGTAGCACGGCTCAGCCGTGACGGAGGATTGATTTATCAAAGTGCATTCCGCCTGCGGCACACCTCATCCGTCTCGCAGGTTCGACACTTTCTCCTCAAGGAGAAGGCGGTTTTCTTTCCGTACTCAGCGAGCTTATGTTGGCAAATGCGTTTTTCATTAGTTATACTAATGCCATTTTCACTCTATTATAGTATATTGAGCATATTCTACTTTAAGCAATTATTAGGGTATTTTTGATATTATGCATTTGACTATTTATTATTAACTCAGAAAGCTAGTTAAATTGCGATTAAATAATCTTTCTTGACAATTAACCTCGTTGATGATATAATACTATTGATAAACCGTCTTATGGATTTTTAATGTTTTGTTCAACTTGAAAGTACTGGTATTGTTTATATTGATTTGTTTTAGGGTGATTTGATGAAAAAGATTATTGCGGTAGCGCTATCAATTTTAGTTGGTGCTTTTGGTTACACAATTGTGGACAGTGCTATGGAAAAAAGAGTGTCTACACTTGAAAGCCAAGTCGAATCATTGGAAAAGAGAATAGATCAGCATTTTTGCACAGCAGGTTCCTGTTATAATAATGATGACACTACTGTAATGTGCAATGAGACTACATCGCGTCGCATAGATAATTCCGAGTATTCAACTTCTTTAGAGGGTATCAAAAAAATTCAATGGCCAACATTGAAGAATTCTATGATCGTGGCCGGATATCCAGCATACAGCAATGGTAGCGCACATTATGGAATTGACATTTGTATTTACGATGAAGACGGTAAACTTGACAATACGCGCGGAGCGCCGATATATGCAGCTCAAGACGGTGAGGTTGTTATATCAAAAAATGATGGCAATTGGAATTCTGGATTTGGAAACTATTGTGTTATAGACCATGGTAATGGGATTATGACGTTATATGCACAGGCGGATGCCATTTCTGTAAAAAAAGGAGAAGAAGTGAAACAAGGTCAGCTTATTGGTCAAATCGGCGCCACCGGAAATGTGACCGGTCCACATCTGCATTTTGAAGTTAGGGTTAAAAATGCTGATGGTTCTGTCAGTAGAGTTAACCCACTGGACTATGTTCTGTTACCGCCTGAAGTTAAAAATAGAAATGATGTTACAGTCAGAACATCGAATCCGACAGACGATATTTCGCACGGATGACATTCATAAAATACAAAAAGAGCTGTCACTTTCGGCTCAGGTGTCCCTGTTGAAATTATGCCCGGCAAAAATGCGGTCGGAGTATTTATCCTCGGATATAACAACACGGGAATCAGCAGCATTGATGAGATCGAGAAGCTGCAATTTAAGATACAGCTGTATGATGAGAACTTTTCGGAATCTTTGCTCAAAACTTCAGACATAACGCTTAACTTAAAATAATACGAACGGCGGACGGTTATATAAAACTGTCCGCCGAATTTTTGCGTTTTAACAGGGGAATACGGAACAACGACCGTTTTGAAGAATTACGGACTTTCCATCTGAGAAAAACTGTGTTATAATTATCCTAAGATTGGTAGTGCACAGGTACGGCGCAGAGGTTTTGTTTTGATGTGCGGTTACTTGAATTATCGTAGGCGCGGAATTCGTTCTTTGACTACTTGAACATAGCACTTTTAATTTTGTTTGTATTCTATATTTTTGAGGTGTGGATTATGTTTTATATTCAACATTACGATTCACCGCTGGGTGGCATTCTGCTGGCAGCTGACGAGATCGGGCTGACCGGCCTTTGGTTCGACGGCGAAAAATACTTTGCCGACAACCTGCTTGACGAGCATATTGAGCGAGAAACGCCTATCTTGAAAGAAACCAAGCGCTGGCTCGATATTTATTTTACCGGCAGGGAGCCCGACTTCATGCCACCGCTGCATCCTATCGGCTCCGCGTTCAGGCAGTCGGTGTGGGAGATCCTTTTACAGATCCCCTATGGGCAGACCGTGACCTACGGTGAGATCGCGCGGCAGCTTGCCGACAAGCAGGGGATAGCAAAAATGTCCGCGCAGGCGGTCGGCGGCGCTGTAGGGCACAACGAGATATCCGTCATTATTCCCTGCCACCGCGTTGTAGGCACGAGCGGCAGCCTGACCGGGTATGCGGGCGGCGTTGATAAGAAAGCGGCCCTCCTGAAGCTTGAACGAGCCGATATGAGCAGCTTTTTCATTCCGAAAAAGGGAACAGCGCTTTGAGGCGGCATAAAATTGCGAAAATGAGAAAAAGCGTTGACATTTCGCACGGGTTTGGTTAGAATATTATTAGGGAATACATTGAGGAGGAACTTGAAGTTAAAAGCTCATGCGGCGGAGTGAAGAGGTATGTAAGGAGGCTATGAAATGAAAAAGTTTGTTTTGGTTCTTACGGTGCTTTTGATACTGATTTTGTCCGCCGCCTGCGGGCAACAAAATTCGGCTGACGAGGCATCGACAACCGCCGAGCCGCCGACCGTTGACAGGCAGCGCAAGGCGAGCGACGTGGCGGACAAGGTCGAAGCCGAATTCTCGGACAAGGTTTTCGGCGGGATCTACATTGATGACGGCAAGGTCTATGTGAATCTCACGGAGGACGAATTCAAAAAGCTGGCAAATACCGAAGAGGAGCGGGACGGCGTTAAAATTAACTATAAGCCGGTCAAATTTTCGCTTGAGACGCTGCAAGCCGCCGCGGACAGCATTTTCGAGCGGCTCAACAGCTCGGAGAATAAATATGATATTGTGACTGCGGACGCGAACGATGTCACAAACAAGGTCGACATTGAGGTGCGCCCGCTGCGGGACGAGGTGTATGAGATCGCCTCGGAGTATATTGACCTTGAGCATGTCAATATTACGGAGCTGCCGGAGGATTACTCGTTAGAATTCACGCCGGCAGAGAAATTGCCGGAATAATGAAACAGACAGTGTGAAAATTTGTTTGCGGTTTTGACGGCGAACGGTATGGGCGGCCTTGCGGGGCCGCCCATTTGAATTATGTGAGCCAAGAGTTTTAGTCTCCGATTTAGTGACGGAGGATTGATTTTATAGTGTTAATTGATTTCGGCACACATCATCCGCCTCGCAAGCTCGACACCTTCTCCTCAAGGAGAAGGAGGTTTTAACTGTCAGCAATGTGTTTTCAGCGGGCGAACACAGTTCGCCCCTAACGGTGTTCAATTTACACAACTGTTTTGCTTGCGGGACGCCGAGGACGTCGTCCCCTACGAATGAATTGAAAGCATTTTGTTATACCGTCAGCAGCATTTTGGTTTTAGCGCCTACCCGATAATCCTCAGGCTCCTTTCAAAAGGGGCCCATAACTGCAAGCGAACTGTCGGTGGCATACTTGGAAAAGGCAAATATATTGCGGTTTGTTGTGGTTTCGGAGGCAAACGAAAACCCCGGCCTTTTGAGTGAAGGTCGGGGTTGACTTTATGTAATTCTTTGCGGCCGAGGGACATCACGCAATGACCATGTTGGCGGTGAGGGCTTTGCCGCCTTTGGAGTAGGGGCTGTAGGGGGCGATGGTTACGGTATATTCGCCTTTGTCGAGTTTGCCGACATTGACCGCCATTTCGGTCAGGTCCGCACGGCCGTAATTTGACACCACGGTGTCGCTCCAAACGGTTTTAGCGCCCGATTTGACGGTGATACGGTAATTCTCCGCGTCAAAGTAGCCCTTGGCGTTCGGGAAGTTGAGGACGGTTTCTCCCTCTGAGTCAGTCGACACGCTGACTTTCGCATCCTGCGGGAACTGCGGTGCGGTGTCGATGGAGCGGAGGTTGCCCCAGGAATAATACTTTGTGCCCTTATTTGCGACGTTGGGGATATAATACTGCACGTCGTCAAAGAAGCGGTGGCTGACGGCGTCGTAGAGCTTGAGAAGCAGGTTGCCCTCGGCATCGACCTCGGCAAGCCAGAACGCTGCGGTCTCACCCGGCATATCGACATCGCCGCTGATATAGTCAAGGTTGCTCATAAGCGCACCGAGCGAGCCGGTGCCCACGGAGGTGAACGAGGTCTGATTTATCGAGCGGGGGTCGCAGGAGGCGTAATGTGAGTGACCCGAGAAATCGACCACCTGCGGGTACTTCATAAGCGTTGTCTTGATATCGAGATCCGACCAATTCACGCTGCCGTAGACGGTGAGGGTCGGGTGCGGATGCTGGAATACGAAGATGGGCTTGTCGGGGGTGTCGGCAACGGCCTTGTCAAGCTCCGCCTTGAGCCACTCGACCTTGCTCTTGAAGGTCTTGCCGTCGTCGGCATAAGATACGCCGATGAAGTGGTAGCCGTTGATGACGGTGTGGGTATCCACATCCTCGCTGACGAACTTCTTATAGACGTCGTAGCCGATGGTGGCGTCGTAGTCACGGTACTCGATGAATTCGTGGTTGCCCATGCAAACGAGGGTTCGGGTGCCCTCCCTGCAATTCTCGTCGATTATCTTCTTGAACATCACATACTCCGGCTCTCTGCCGCCGCCGGTCATATCGCCGGCAACTATGACTGCATCGAAGCCCTTGTAGCTCTGGGTCGCCGCGTAGTCGTAGGTGTCGTTATAGAGAGCGGTGAAGCGCTTGGCGTTCGCCTGATCCTCCTCGCCGCTGAGGTGGACGTCGCTGCAAACGGCGAAGCGCAGCACGGGGGTGAAGTCCTCGGGCACCTCGGGGGGCTGCTTATTCACGCCGCCGACAAGCGAATATACGCCGAAATAGCAGGTGAATGCGGAGGCGATGACCGCGTTAATTATTCTTCTGAAATAAATATTCATTTTAATTTCTCCATTTTTTATTACATGCTTTCGGGCACGGAGATGCTGAACATGGTCAGCACGTTGCGAAGAACGGTGCGAACGCAAAGGCAGAGGCTGAGCCTTGCCTGCATGAGGGATTCATCCTCAACGCCGACGCGGCAGGCGTTGTAGAACTTGTGGAAGAGGGTCGCAAGCTCCACAGCGTAGCGGGTTATCTTGGCGGGGTCGTAGTTCTTCGCCGAGGCGATTATTTCGTCCGTCAGACCGGAGAGATGCTTGATAAGCTCCTTCTCCTCGGGGGCGGTCAGCAGCGCCAGCTCGGGGATGGTGCACTCCCTCGGCTCAACGCCCTCGGAGGCGAGCTTGCGGAGAATGCTGCAGATCCTGGCGTGGGCGTACTGGCAGTAGTAGACGGGATTCTGCGAGCTTTGCTCAACGGCAAGATCGAGGTCGAAATCCATCTGCGAGCCGGGTTCTCTCATATTGAAGAGGAAGCGTACCGCGTCAATGGGGATCTCCTCGAGCAGGTCGACGAGGGTTATCGCCTTGCCCGAGCGCTTGCTCATCCTGACAACTTCGCCGTCGCGGGTCAGGCGCACGAGCTGCATAAGGATAATATCAAGGTCGTCGCCGTTGCAGCCGATGGCGTCGAGCGCGCCCTTCATCCTGGCGACGTGGCCGTGATGATCCGCGCCCCAAACGTCTATAGCCTTATCAAAGCCCCTTATTTGCAGCTTGTTGCGGTGATAGGCAATATCGGCGGCGAAATAGGTCGGGTTGCCGTTGGTGCGTATGAGCACCTCGTCCTTGAGCTCAAGGCGCTCTATCTCCTCCTCGCTCTTGCCCTGCTCACGGAGCTTGGCGGCGAGGACTTCTTTATTTTTATACCAAAGGGCGCCGTCCTTCTCATAGGTTAGACCCTTGTCTCTCATGATATTCAGCGTTTCCTCAAGCTCGCCGTCGTTGTGGAGGGTGCTCTCGAGGAACCATGTGTCGTAATTGATGCGGTATTTCGCCATATTCTCTTTCATCGCGGCTATGTTCTTGGGCAGAGCAAAGTCGATGAGAGCCTGCCTGCGCTCCTGCTCGGAGGCGGACATATATTTATCGCCGTTAACGGCGGCGAATTCCTTGGCGCGCTCGATGATATCCTCGCCGTGGTAGCTGTCCTCGGGCAGCTGAACGGCATCCTCGCCGAGAAAGAGCTGCTGATATCTGATATCGAGCGAAAGCCCGAATTTGGCGATCTGATTGCCGGCATCGTTGACATAGAATTCACGGCTGACGTCGTAGCCGGCGAAATCAAGCACAGCGGCAAGGCAGTCGCCCAAAGCGCCGCCGCGGGCGTTGCCCATGTGCATGGGGCCGGTGGGGTTTGCGGAGACGAATTCGACGTTTATCTTCTTGCCCCTGCCGTAGTCGGAGCGGCCGTAGGAGTCGCCCTTCTCGAGGATATCCTGGATTATGCAGGCGTTGAAGCTGCTGCGGAGATAGAAATTGAGGAAGCCGGCGCCCGCGACTTCGCACCTCTCAAAGAAGGTGTCGCAAAGCTCCATTCTGTCTATGAGAGCCTGAGCTATCTTGCGGGGGGCGCAGTGCAGATCCCTCGCCCAAGCCATGGCGGCGTTTGCGGAATAATCGCCGAAATCCCTGTTGGCGGGCACTTCCACGTTGAAGTCGCTCAGGGGCACGGCGGGGAATTCACCGTCCGCGACCGCCCTGCCCGCGGCGTCCATGATGGCAGTACGCAGCTCGGCGATCGCCTGTTTAACTAAAAGTGACATTTTATATTTCTCCTTTGGCTTATTTGAGAGTGAAGGTTATATCCAACTCGTTTTCCGAGGCGAGGTCGTTGTTGAAGTCTATCGTGTAGGCGAAGCGCAGTCTGCCGCCGTTCTCGAGCGGCTCGAAGGTGACGCTCTTTGTATAAATGCCCATCATCAGCTCACCGTAGGGGGTGGTGTAGTAGCAGATGTGGCGCTGTTGCTGCTCAAAGACCATCTCGGTGTTGTATTTGCCGACGCGCCGCATGGCTATCCTGCCGCCGAAAGAGAAGCGAAGCTCCGTCATGCAGCCGTCAAGCTCCTCATCCGCCTCGTCGTAAGCGAGGATGAAGCCGTCCTCGGTCTCGGCGTATTCACCCGACGTTGTCAGCTCAAGCGAATAATCCTCGCCGTCGGAGCAGTGGCTGTCGGTAATGGTAACTAATGCTTTTTTCATCATTTTACTGTCTTTCGATTGCGTAATTTATCAGCTTGTCGAGCAGCTCGGGGTAAGGAATGCCCGAAGCCGCGAAGAGCTTGGGATACATGCTTATCTCGGTGAAGCCGGGGATGGTGTTCGGCTCGTTGAGCAGTATCTCGCCGTCGCTGCGGCGCACAAAGAAATCGACTCTCGTCAGACCCGAGCAGCCGAACGACCTGAAGGCATTGACGGCGGCGGCTCTGACGGCCTCGAGCTTCTCCTCGGGCAGGCGGGCGGGGATGTGCAGCTCGCTGTCGCCCGCAAGATATTTGGCGTCGTAATCATAGAAATCGTTGCAGGGCACTATTTCGCCGACGACGGAGGCTATAGGCTCCTCGTTGCCGAGCACGGCGCATTCGATCTCGACGCCGTCAATACCCTCCTCGAGGACTATCTTTTTATCGAATTCAAACGCCTTTTCGCAGGCGGGGGCAAGCTCGTCGAAGGAGCAGACCTTGGTAACGCCGACGGAGGAGCCGGTGTTGGCGGGCTTCACGAATATCGGGAAGCCGAGCTTATCTGCGGCGGTCTTGAGCAGGAGCGCTTTATCCGCTGCGTAGGCGTGACGGTCAAAGGCGGTCCATTTTGCCTGCGGGATGCCGTAGAAATCGGCAAGGGCGTTCGTGACGGCCTTATCCATGCACACGGCGCTTGCCTCGGTGTTGCAGCCCACAAAAGGAATGCCCGCTATCGTGAGGAGACCCTGGATAGTGCCGTCCTCGCCGTTCATGCCGTGCAGGACGGGGAAAACGGCGTCGACGCGCTCGACCTCGCCTGTGGCGGTGTGGATTATGCCGTGATGCGCTCTGTCGCAGGATATAACGGCGCTCTCGAGCTTTGAGGGGTCGGCGAGCCATTTATCCTCGGGCAGGTCGGCTATATCGCCGCTGTAGAGATAGAAGCTGCCGTCGGAGGTTATGCCCATGGGCAGCACGTCGTATCGGTCGCGGGGGATGTTGTCAATGACGGACTTCGCGGAATTCAGCGAGACCTCATGCTCGCTCGAAACGCCGCCGAAAAGGACAAGGACTTTTTTCTTCATATCGTTCACTCCAAAAAATAGTAAAGTATACACACCGTCGGTCAGCCGAACGGGGCACACGCTTCCATTATAATGTTTTACAATTAAATAATATTATCATATCCCGCGCGGATAGTCAACATTTTATTTAAGGGCGGGAAAAGCCCTATATAACTATACCTATATTATAATTTATAGATATTTTATTTATTTAAATATATCTTCTAATTCGACAATATGATTGACTTTTTGTGTGATAAAATAAACTATCTGAAATTATCAAAAACAAAGGAGTTATTACTATGGCTGATACCAAGACCGTGCTTGCCGGAGTATGCAAAGGCCTCGCAGAGCTTATCAGCGGCTGCGGACTCGAACCCGTTGACAAGAGCGGAGAGATAAAGGACGATAACGGCAAATGCGCCGTTGAATACAAGGGCGAGGGCAAGGCTCTCAGATTTGAGTATTTCAACAAGAAGATATCCGTCTCCGCCGCCGTAAAAGAGGACGGCGAGATAATCGACAGCGACTATCGCCAGTATGATTCATGGCTGCTTGACCCCGAGACTGCGACCGATAAGGACATTCGCTCCGCGGTCAATGAATTCAACGAGACCATCACGGGCATTTTCGGCACAAAGACCGCAAAGCCCATCAAGAGCAAGCTCCCCACCCCCGTCTCAAAGGCGGCGGCGAAGAGCGGCTCGGTATCCTATGACCCCAACACCCTCGGCAACCGCTTCACCTCGGTCTACCCCGAGCTGAGAGAGGAATACAAGTCAAACTGTGAGAAATACGGTCAGTTCCTGCCCGAGGATTTCTTCCTCAACCACGGCAACGCCGTAGTGCTTGACGTTATCAGGGAGAATAACCCCGTCAAGATGAAGAAGCTCTTTAACCTGCTCAACGATATCTATGAGGACGGCACGAACGAGACTCAGAGCATCATCGCCGTCACCATACTCGGCTCGATGAATAACGACCAGCAGCTGCTCGCAAACTGCATTGACTATATGTGCGAGGATATGATGTCGCCCGTTATACAGGTCAACAAGTATCTTGAGTCGAGCAAGAGTGCAAAGATGAGGATGGAGAATCCGCCGAAATACAAGCCCAAAAAGGCGAAGAAAAAGAGAAGCGTAATGTCAAACCTCGGAATGTAAACGGGAGGCGTAACCTTGGATATTCAGAATAATAACGAATTTGAAACCGAAGAGATAACCGTCGGCGGCGAGATGAATACGGCCGTCACGGAGGATTATGACGCAAGTCAGATCCAGGTACTCGAGGGTCTTGAGGCTGTCCGCAAGAGACCGGGTATGTATATCGGCTCGACCAGCGCCTCCGGCCTGCACCATCTTGTATATGAAATAGTCGACAACTCGATAGACGAGGCTCTCGCGGGCTACTGCACCCATATCGAGGTCGCCATTGAGCCGGGCAACGTGATATCCGTCACGGATAACGGCCGAGGCATCCCCGTCGATATCCAGGAGCAGACGGGCAAGAGCGCCCTTGAGGTCGTCTTCACCGTCCTGCACGCGGGCGGCAAATTCGGCGGCGGCGGATACAAGGTCTCCGGCGGCCTGCACGGCGTCGGCGCGTCGGTCGTCAACGCCCTCTCCGAGTGGCTCGAGGTCTATGTCCACAAGAACGGCAAGATCCACCGCATGAAGTTCTCGAGGGGCTATATCACCGAGCCGATGACCATAGTCGGCGACACCGACCGCACGGGCACCTGCGTTCGCTTCAAGCCCGACCCCGAGATGTTCACCGACACCACGGTCTACGACTATGAGACGCTCCACAAGCGCCTGCGCGAGGAGGCGTTCCTCAACGCCGGTCTTAAAATAACGATTGAGGACAAGCGCGAGGAATCCGCCGACAAGGAGGAGAAGGACAGGAAAGACGTCCTCTGCTACGAGGGCGGCATCAGGGAATTCGTCACCTTCCTCAACACCAACAAAACTCCTGTCCACGAGGACGTTATCTATATGTCGGGCAAGAAGGACGACGCAATGGCAGAGATCGCCATGCAGTATACCGACACATACAACGAAGTCATAGTTTCCTTTGCAAACAACGTCCACACCCCCGAGGGCGGTATGCACGAGGACGGCTTCAAGCGCGCGCTGACCGCAGCGCTCAATAAATACGGCAAGAAGATGAATATCCTCAAGGGTGACGACAAGGTCTCCGGTGAGGATTGCAGGGAGGGTATCTCCTGCGTTATCTCCGTCAAACTGACCAACGCTCAGTTTGAGGGTCAGACCAAGGCGAAGCTCGGCAACAGCGAGATAAGAACTCTTGTCAATTCGATAGTTTCCGAGGCGCTTGAGCAGTATCTTGAGGAGAATCCCGCCACCGGCAAGGCGATACTTGATAAGGCTCTCACCGCCAACAGAGCCCGTGAGGCCGCAAGGAAGGCGAGGGAATCCGTGCGCAGAAAGACCGGGCTTGAATCCGGTCAGATGCCCGACAAGCTCCAGGACTGCAACGAACGTGACCCGTCCCTTTGCGAAATATATATCGTCGAGGGCGATTCCGCTGCCGGCTCCGCTATCCAGGGCAGGGACTCCCGCTTCCAGGCCATTCTTGCAATGTGGGGCAAGATGCTCAACGTCGAGAAGGCAAGGTCGGATAAGATTTACGGTAACGACAAGCTCTACCCGATGATAGTTGCGCTCGGCGCAGGCATCGGCGAGGAATTCAACATTGAGAAGCTGCGTTACCACAAGATAATCATCATGGCGGATGCCGATGTCGACGGCGCCCATATCAGGACTCTGCTGCTGACCTTCTTCTTCCGCTATATGCGCCCGCTCATCGAGCACGGCTATGTTTACTCCGCAGTGCCCCCGCTCTATAAGCTCAGCAGGGGCAAGACTCAGAGAGTCGCCTACTCCGACGAGGAGCGTGACCGCATCTCCGCCGAGATGAGGGGCGACAATCCGAACGTCAAAGTCGAAATCAACCGCTTCAAAGGTCTCGGCGAAATGGACGCGCACGAGCTTTGGGAGACCACGATGGATCCCGAGACCCGCTCCCTGCGCCGCATTACCCTTGAAGATGCCGTGGCGGCAGACCAGATATTCAACGTCCTCATGGGCGAAGAGGTCGAGCCTCGCCGCGAATGGATAGAATCCAACGCAAAATACGTTGTGAATCTTGATATATAAGGAGGTGACGGAAAATGGGACACAACAGAGACTATAAGCCCGAGGATATTGCATTCCCGAATCAGGTCATTACCGAATCCGAACTTGTCGGCGAAATGCAGTCCAGCTACATTGAATACGCCATGTCCGTCATCGTCGGCAGAGCGCTGCCCGACGTGCGCGACGGCCTGAAGCCCGTTCACCGCCGCATCCTTTACGCCATGTATGAGGACGGCCTCACCGCCGACAAGCCCTTTAAGAAATCCGCCACCTGCGTGGGCGACGTGCTGGGTCGTTATCACCCCCACGGCGACGCGTCGGTCTATGACGCAATGGTGCGTCTGGCTCAGAATTTCTCAATGCGCTATATGCTCGTTGACGGCCACGGCAACTTCGGCTCCGTGGACGGCGACCCCCCGGCGGCCTACAGGTACACCGAGGCTCGCATGAGCAAGATAAGCGACGAAATGCTGCGCGATATCAACAAGGACACCGTCGATTGGGATCCGAACTTCGACGAGAGCCGCAAGGAGCCGAGAGTGCTCCCCTCCAGATTCCCGAATCTGCTGGTCAACGGTTCGTCGGGCGTTGCGGTCGGCATGGCAACGAGCATCCCGCCGCACAACCTCAAGGAAGTCATCAACGCCTGCATCTGCGTGCTGGACAACCCGGACGCGACCCTCGAGGATCTGATGCAGCACGTTAAAGGCCCGGATTTCCCGACAAGGGGCATAATCATGGGCAGGAGCGGCATCAGAGCCGCATACGCCACCGGCAAGGGCAAGGTCATAGTCCGCGCAAGGACGAATTTCGAGGAATTCGGCAGGGATAACCGCACCCGTATCATCGTCACCGAGCTGCCCTACATGGTCAAGAAACGTCAGCTCATCAAGACGATAGCCGATCAGGTCAAGGAGAAGCGCATCGAGGGCATCTCCGACCTGCGTGACGAGACGGACAGGAACGGTATGCGTATCGTCATCGAGCTTAAACGCGACGCCAACGCTCAGGTGGTGCTCAACAAGCTCTATGCTCAGACCGCATTGCAGTCCACATTCTCGATAATCATGCTCGCTCTGGTCGATAACCAGAAGCAGCCTAAAATACTTTCGCTGCGCCATGTGCTCGACGAATACCTCGCGTTCCAGGAGGATATCATCAAGCGCAGGACTCAGTACGACCTGCGTAAGGCTCTCGAGAGGGCGCATTTGCTCGAAGGTCTTATCATAGCTCAGGATAATATCGACGAAGTTATCCGTATTATCCGCAGCAGCTATGACAACGCTAAGGAAAACCTGATGAATCGCTTCTCGCTTGACGACGTTCAGGCACAGGCGATACTTGATATGCGCCTCAAGGCTCTCCAGGGTCTCGACCATGAGAAGCTCGAGGCTGAGTACAAGGAGCTTGAGGAGCGCATAGCCTACTTCAGAGAGCTGCTCGCCAGCGAAGAGATGCTCAAGGGCGTGCTCAAGGACGAATTGGCCGCCATCAGGGATAAATACGGCGACGAGCGCCGCACCGAGATAACCGACGTTTACGGCGAAATGGATATCGAGGATCTTATCCCCGAGGAGCAGTGCGTATTCACCCTCACCGACATGGGCTATATCAAGCGCATACCGATGGATGAATACAAGCAGCAGGGCAGAGGCGGCAAGGGCGTCAAGGGTCTGACCCGCAGGGAGGAGGATGTCGTCAAGACGATGTTCACCTGCTCCACACACGACCATATCATGTTCTTCACCACCATGGGCAGGGCATACAGGCTCAAGGGCTACGAGATCCCCGAGGGCTCACGCCAGAGCAAGGGTATGAACGTAGTCAACCTGCTGCCGCTCATGCCGGGCGAGAAGGTTTCGTCAATGATAAGAGTTCCCGACTTCGGCGAGGGCGATTATTACCTCTGCATGGTCACGAGGAACGGCGTTATCAAGCGTACCGAGCTTGACGCATATAAGAATATCCGCAAGAACGGCGTAATAGCCATCAACCTTGACGAGGGCGACGAGCTGGCATGGGTCAAGCTCACCGACGGCTCGGCGAAGCTGGTGCTTGCCACCAAGAAGGGCATGTGCATCGCCTTTGACGAGAACGACGCCCGCTCGATAGGCAGGACGGCGAGGGGCGTTAAGGCTCTGAACCTCAAGGAGGGCGACACCGTCGTCGGTATGGATATACTCAGGGACGGCGGTATGGTGCTCACCGTCAGCGAGACCGGCTACGGCAGGCTCTCCGAGGTGACGGATTACAAGCTCCAAAACAGGGGCGGAATGGGCACGAAGAACTATCACACTGCAAAATACGGCGACGTCGCCGCAATTGAAGTGGTCGACCCCGCCGACGACCTGATGCTCATCTCATCGGACGGCATCATCATCCGCATAGCGCTGAATAACATCAGAATATGCTCAAAACCCGCAAAGGGCGTGCGTGTGATGAAGGTAAGCGAGGGCGAGAGGCTGATAACGGCGGTTTCCGTCCCGGCAGACGGCGAGGAGGCGGTATCCGAGCTTCCGGAGGACAATGCGGAGACTGAGGATACCGACAACGGCGAAGAATAATTTAGAATATTTTCAAAAATTTCTTTAAATACTCTTGTCATAGCCGTTTGGATTTGTTATGATAATTTATAGCCGGATGCAGGAAGTGCTTTAACTTCCTGCATCCGGCACGGACAGGAAGAGAAAAGGACAGGCAAGGAGGAACCACATGAATATTGCTTTGATCGCTCATGACTCAAAAAAGGAGCTTATGGCTCAGTTCTGCATAGCCTATTGCGGCATACTCAGCAGACACAATCTTTTTGCAACCGGCACTACGGGCAAGATAGTAGCCGAGGCAACGGGTCTTGAGATAACCCGCTTCCTCTGCGGCTCGCAGGGCGGCGACCAGCAGATAGCCTCAAGAATAGCCTGCAACGAGATAGACCTGCTTCTGATATTCAGAGATCCTCTGACTGCGAAGCCCCACGAGCCGAATGAAGCCACCCTGCTCAGGCTTTGCGACGTTCACAATATCCCCGTGGCGACGAATATCGCAACGGCGGAGGCGCTTATCCATTCGCTTGCAAGAGGCGATCTCGATTGGCGTGACATCGTCAATCCGAAATAAGCTCTTTTGTATATCCGCTGCGTTGGATGACGCCCCGGCAACAGAATTTTATCGGGGGTCGTTCGCCTTTGGGCGTGGACGGCTCCCGCTTTATTTTTCGGAGGAAAAAGTATGGCTCTCGTAACAAAAGCTATTAAAGGCACTCGGGATATAATGCCCTGGGAGGTCTACAAAAATCAATTCATCGAGCAAACGGTGCTCGATATCGCTGCAAAATTCGGCTTCCGTGAGATCCGCACCCCCGTATTTGAGCACACCGAGCTGTTTCAGAGGGGCGTGGGCGAAACCACGGACGTCGTGCAGAAGGAAATGTATACATTCGACGACAAGGGCGGCAGGTCTATATCCCTGAGGCCCGAGGGCACGGCGGGCGCGGTCCGCTCCTTCCTCGAGCACGGCCTTTTTAACGAAGCGCTGCCGCAGAAGCTCTGCTACCTGCTCAACTGCTACCGCTACGAGAAGCCGCAGGCGGGCAGATGGAGAGAATTCCAGCAGTTCGGCGTCGAGACCCTCGGCGCGGCTTCACCCGCCGCGGATGCTGAGATAATCTCGCTCGCAAACGAGATATTTGCATTCCTCGGCGTTGAGGGTATCGAGCTGCATCTCAACTCGATAGGCTGCCCCGAGTGCAGGAAGAATTATCACAAGGCGCTCAAGGAGTATTTTGAATCTCGCAAGAGCGAGCTTTGCGGCACCTGCCTTGAGAGGCTCGAGAAAAATCCGATGAGGATCCTCGACTGCAAAAGCCCGATATGCAAGGAGATATGCAAGGACGCCCCCGTTATCACCGACTATATCTGCGACGAGTGCTCCGCTCACTTCAAGAGCGTTCAGAAGTATCTCGACGCAATGAACATTGAATATGTTATCGACCCTCACATCGTAAGAGGTCTTGATTATTACACCCGCACCGTGTTTGAATTCATCTCGAATCAGATAGGCGCTCAGGGCGCGGTCTGCGCCGGCGGACGCTATGACGGGCTGGTCGAGGAGCTCGGCGGGCCGCATGTCCCGTCGCTCGGCTTCGGTCTCGGCACGGGCAGGCTGCTCATGCTGCTTGAGGCTCAGGGGATAGAGCTTCCCGCTCCCTCCGGCTGCGAGCTTTACATTGCCCCGATGGGCGAGGACGCCTCGGTCAAGGCAATGTCGATAGTCGCCGACCTCAGGGCGGGCGGCATCAGTGCCCAGACCGACGTGGTGGGTCGCTCGCTCAAGGCTCAGATGAAATACGCCGACAAGATAGGCACGAAATACACCATGGTGCTCGGCGACGACGAGATCGCAAAGGGCGAGGCCGTTATAAAGGATATGGACAGCGGCGAGACAGAGACTCTCTCGCTCGACGGGCTTGAGGACAGCTTCATGCAGCTCATGCTCCGCAGGGAGAGCGACGCTCTGAGAGAGACCCTCACCGACGGGCTCAGCGACGAGCTCGGCGGCATTGATATCACAGCGCTTTTATAATACACAAAAGTTTTGAAAGAAGGCTTTTTGATAATGGATTTTATGACCGGACTTAAAAGAACCGATTACTGCGGCTCGCTGCGCCTTGCCGATGTCGGCAGGGAAGTGACCGTCGCAGGCTGGGTACAGAGGCAGAGAGACCTCGGCGCCCTCATCTTCGTTGACCTGCGTGACAGAGAGGGCATAGTGCAGCTTGCCTTTGACGAATCCACCACCAAGGAGATATTTGACAAGGCTTTCGGCGTCAGGAGCGAATATGTGCTCATGGCAAAGGGTGTTGTAAGGGAGCGTTCGTCAAAGAACGCCGATATCCCGACCGGCGATATCGAGATAGAGGTGACCGACCTCAGAGTGCTTGCAAAGAGCGAAACTCCGCCCTTTGAGATAGTCGAGAACTGCCAGACCTCGGAGCTTACGAGGCTCAAGTACCGTTATCTTGACCTGCGTCGCCCCGACCTGCAAAAGAATATCCTCATGCGCCACAAGATAGCCAAGATAACCAGAGATTACTTTGACGAGAACGGCTTTATCGAGATAGAGACCCCCATCCTCATCCGCTCCACCCCCGAGGGCGCAAGGGATTATCTCGTTCCCAGCCGTGTGCATAAGGGCAAGTTCTACGCCCTGCCGCAGTCCCCGCAGCTTTATAAGCAGCTCTCAATGGTCGCGGGCTTCGACCGCTATATGCAGATAGCCCGCTGCTTCCGCGACGAGGATCTCAGAGCGGATCGCCAGCCCGAATTCACCCAGATAGACCTTGAGATGTCCTTTGTCGACATGGAGGACGTGCTCGCGATAGGCGAGGGCTTCATGGAGAGAGTGTTCAGAGAGGCTCTCGGCGTTGAAGTGAAGCTCCCCCTGCCCAGGCTTACATATAAAGAGGCTATGGAGCGCTACGGCAGCGACAAGCCCGACACCCGCTACGCAATGGAGATAACGGATCTGAGCGAGGTCGTCGCAAAGTGCGGCTTCGGCGTATTCACCGGCGCAATTGAAGCGGGCGGCAGCGTCAGATGCATCACCGCCAAGAACGCTGTCAACACCCTCACAAGGAAAGAGATAGACAAGCTCACCGACGCCGCAAAGGGAGTCGGCGCAAAGGGTCTCGCATGGGTCAGAATGAATGAGGACGGCACCTTCAGCTCCTCATTTGCAAAGTTCCTCACCGAGGACGAGATGAAAGCCGTGCTCGCAAAGGCTGACGCACAGGCGGGCGACGTGGTGCTCATAGTCGGCGACGGCAAGAATTCCACCGTCCTCTCAGTGCTCGGTGCGCTGCGTCAGACGGTCGCAAAGAAGCTTGATATTATCCCCGAGGGTCAGTATAATCTCCTTTGGATCACGGAATTCCCGTTCTTTGATTGGGATGAGGAGCTTGGCCAGTTTGTCGCGATGCATCACCCGTTCACCGCTCCTATGGACGAATGCCTCGAATACCTCGAGACCGACAAGGCGAAGGTCAGGGCAAAGGCATATGACCTTGTGCTCAACGGCATTGAGCTTTGCTCCGGCTCGATAAGAATAACCAACCCCGAGCTTCAGAGCAGGATATTTTCGCTGCTCGGCCTGAGCGACGAAGAGGCTCACTCAAAGTTCGGCTACCTGCTTGACGCCTTCAAATACGGCGCACCGCCGCACGGCGGCATGGGCATCGGCCTTGACAGGCTTATCATGCAGATGCTCGGCTGTGAATCACTCAGAGACGTTATCGCTTACCCGAAGGTTCAGAATGCGAGTGAGCCGATGACCGACTGCCCCGCAGACGTTGACGGCGTGCAGCTCACCGACCTCGGAATCGCGATAACCGAGCACGAATGATCGCATATAATGGATAAGAAAAATTATTATTGAAAGGATGCAATTATATGGCAAGAGTTTACAATTTCTCGGCAGGCCCCTCAATGCTCCCCGAGAGCGTGCTCAACAGAGCAGCGGCGGAAATGCTTGATTATAACGGCACGGGTCAGTCCGTTATGGAGATGTCTCACCGTTCAAAGGCGTACGAGCCGATAATCTACGGCGCACTTGATCTTTTCAGAGAGATTCTGGGTGTTCCCGACAACTACAAGATCATTTTTTGCCAGGGCGGAGCTTCGACTCAGTTTGCGGCTATCCCGCTCAACTTTATGAACGGCAGCGGCAAGGCGGATTACGTCCTCTCCGGTCAGTTCTCCACCAAGGCTTACAAAGAGGCTCTCAAATACGGCGAGCCCAAGGCTGTCGCCTCCTCCAAGGAGCAGAATTTCAGCTGCATCCCCGAGCTTGACAAGGCGAACTTCACCCCCGACGCAGATTATTTCTATATCTGCCAGAATAATACCATCTACGGCACCCGCTTCACCGAGCTGCCCGACACCGGCGACGTGCCCCTGATAGCGGACGTTTCCTCCTGCTTCCTTTCGGAGCCCATGGATGTCTCCAAATACGGCGTTATCTACGGCGGCGCTCAGAAGAACGTTGCCCCCGCAGGTCTGACCGTCGTTATCGTCAGAGAGGATCTGCTCGGCAAGGCGAGGGATATTACCCCCTCCATGCTCGACTACAAGCTCCTTGCGGACAACGACTCGATGTATAACACCCCGCCGTGCTACTCCATCTATATGTGCAAGCTCGTGCTTGAGTGGATAAAGAATTTCGGCGGTCTTGAGGCAATGAAGCTCCACAATGAGAAGAAGGCTTCGATCCTCTATGATTTCCTTGACGGCAGCAAGATGTTCCACAACCCCGTCAAGAAGAGCGACCGCTCCATGATGAACGTCACATTCGTCACCGAGAGCGACGAGCTGAACGCAAAATTCGTCAAGGACGCAGCCGAGGCGGGCTTCGTCAACCTCAAGGGTCACCGCTCCGTCGGCGGCATGAGAGCCAGCATATATAACGCAATGCCCATCGAGGGCGTTGAGAAGCTGGTCGACTTCATGACCGAGTTTGAGAAGAAGAACTGAGCGGGGGAATGACGATGTTTAATATCCTTACACTCAACAAAATTTCAAAGGTGGGCCTCGACAAGCTCGACCCCGCCAAATATATCTGCTCTGACTCCGTTGAAGCGCCGGACGCTATTCTCGTTCGCTCCGCTTCGATGCATGAGATGACTCTCTCGCCCGCCACTCTCGCCATAGGCAGAGCGGGCGCAGGAGTCAACAATATCCCCGTCGCCGACTTCGGCGCACAGGGCGTGGCGGTATTCAACACCCCCGGCGCAAACGCAAACGCAGTCAAGGAGCTTGTGCTTTGCTCCCTCTTCCTTGCATCGAGGAAGGTTGCTTCGGCGGTCGACTGGTGCAAGACCCTCAAGGGTGAGGGCGACGCAGTCGGCAAGCTGGTCGAGAAGGGCAAGAGCGCCTTCGCAGGCCCCGAAATTCTCGGCAAGACCCTCGGCGTTATCGGCCTCGGCGCTATCGGCACTCTCGTTGCAGAGGGCGCAAAGGCGCTCGGCATGGATATCGTCGGCTACAATCCCAAGCTTTCCGAGGAGAGGATCGCCGACCTCACTTCAAAGGGAATAAAGCTCATGTCAAGCCTTGATGAGATGTATGCGGCGAGTGATTATATTACTCTCCACCTGCCCCTCAACGACTCGACAAGAGGCATGATAAACGGCGAGGCGATAGCCAAGATGAAGGACGGCGTACGCATTCTCAACTTCGCAAGAGGCGAGCTGGTCGACTCCGACGCGCTGATCGCAGCCCTCGGCAGCGGCAAGGCGGCGGCATATGTGACCGATTTCCCGACCGACGCTCAGATAGGCGTTGACGGCGTGACGGCGATACCGCACCTCGGCGCATCCACCCCCGAGAGCGAAGAGAATTGCGCCGCAATGGCGGCTGTCGAGATAGCCGATTACCTTGAAAAAGGAGCAGTTAAGAACTCCGTCAATCTGCCGAACACCAACCTGCCCGAGAGCTTTGAGAGCCGCACCTGCTTCATCCACAATGAGGATGAGGCATTCGGCACGAAGGTCACCGCAGCGGCGGCGGCGCAGGGCGCAGCGGTCAAGAATCTCTTCACCGCAAGCAAAAAGGGACTCGGCTACACGGTCATCGACACCGACAAGCCCCTCGACGTGAGCGGAATTGAAGCTATCCGCATCCGTGCTCTTTAATTCATAATGCAAAAAGCCCCGAGCAAGCGTTTGATTACGCCGCTCGGGGAATTTTTATGCCTTGACTCAGATGTTGGCTGCCAAATTCAGCAGGTCGATGGCTCCGACGGGGCACTGCTCGGCGCATTTGCCGCAGCCGGTGCATTTGTCGGGGTCGACCTTGGCGCAGAAGCTCTCGACGGTCACGGCGCCGCTCTCGCAGGCCTTGACGCACTTCATGCAGCCGATGCAGCCCGCCGTGCATTCCTTGCGGGTGACTGCGCCCTTGTCGTGATTCTTGCAGAGCACCGCGGCGTTGACAGAGTCAACGGGCAGCATCTCGATAAGCCCCTTGGGGCAGGTCTTGACGCATTTGCGGCAGGCATGGCAGGCGGCAGGGTCGATGTGAGCCACGCCGTCGCAGAGTCTGATAGCCTCATATTCGCAGGCGGCTACGCAGTCGCCGTAGCCGAGGCAGCCGTAGACGCATTCCTTGGGGCCACCGAAGATCTGCATCGCCATGCGGCAGCTCTTGACGCCCTGATATTCGAGCTTGGTTGCCGCGTTACCGTTATGACCGCGGCAGAGCACGACGGCAGCCATGGGCTTGACCTCGCCCGCGGCGAGACCCGTGACCTCGCCTATCGCCTTGGCGACGTCGTTGCCGCCGGGGGCGCAGAGAGCGGTGTTGGTCGTCTCGCCCTTGGAGAGGGCGGCGGCGTAGCCGTCGCAGCCGGAGAAGCCGCAGGCGCCGCAGTTGGCGCCGGGCAGGCATTCCCTTATAGCCTCCGCCTTTTCATCGACGGGGACGGCGAAGATCTTTGAAGCTATTGCAAGGCCGAGACCGGCTATCAGAGCGATGCCGGAGACGATGGCAACGGCGGTCAAAATTGAAGTCCAATCCATATCCGTTACCTCCTTTAAGCGAATATTCCGTCGGCGAGGCCGGCGAAACCGAGGAATGAGAGCGAGGTTATTGAGGCGGCGATGAGCACTATCGGCAGACCCTGAAGGAATTTGGGCACGTCGCAGCTCTCAAGCCTTGAGCGCACGCCGGAGAATATGACCATGGCGAGCATGAAGCCGACGCCCGCGCCGACGCTGTTGACCATTGACTCGGCGAAGTTGTAGCCGTTGGTAACATTGAGGAGCACCACACCGAGCACGGCGCAGTTGGTGGTGATGAGGGGCAGGTAGATGCCCAGCGCATTATAGAGCGGGGGCATGAACTTCTTCATCGCTATCTCGACAAGCTGCACGAGGGCGGCAATGACGAGGATGAACACGATGGTCTGGAGATAATCAAGCCCGTTTGCGACGAGCAGGTATTTGTTGATGGGGTAGGTCGCCGCCGTGGCGAGCGCCATGACGAATATGACCGCCGCCGACATACCGACCGCCGTGTTGAGCTTCTTGGAAACTCCGAGGAACGGGCATATGCCGAGGAACTTACAGAGCGTAAAATTCTCGGTAAGGATGGTGGTGATTATGAGCGTGATAAAAATTCTGAATGTCATGCGTTCTCACCCTCCTTTTTCTCTTCACAGCTCTTGCCCTGGGCAAGAACGGAGCAGTTGGCAGCCATCGGGCAGCCCCTGCAGCCGCCCAGTTCAGCCTTGGGCTTGCCCTTCTTCTCGGCTATCCTGTTGGCGCACGCCATGAGGATGCCGAAGGTGAAGAAGCCGCCCGGGGCGAGGATGAATATAGTCATCGGGGTGATGACGCCGTCCTGCGGGATGAGGGTGAAGCCGTCGAAGCCGCCGAGGACGTTGTCGCCGAAGAGGACGAGCAGATTTTGTGCGCCGGAGAGGAAGGTGCCAGCGCCGATGATCTCCCTGACGGAGGCCATGCAGCAAAGAGCCATCGTGAAGCCGACGCCCATACCGAGACCGTCCACCGCAGAGGCGATAACGGAATTTTTGCCAGCAAAGGCTTCCGCCCTGCCGAGGATTATGCAGTTAACGACTATCAGGGGCAGGAAAACGCCGAGCGCCGAATCCAGCGCCGGGACGAACGCCTTGACGAGCATCTGCACTATCGTAACGAACGAAGCGATTATGACTATGTATGCGGGGATCCTGACCTTGGAGGGGATGACCTTCCTGAGGGCGGATATAACGATATTGGAGCAAACGAGCACTATCATTGCGGATATGCCCATGCCCAGCGCATTGACTACGCTTGTGGATATCGCAAGGGTCGGGCAGGTGCCCAAAACGAGCCTGAGAACGGGATTCTCCTTGATAAGGCCCTTTGTGAATTCCTTGCCGAGAGAAACTTTTTTATCAGCCATCGTTCTCACCTCCTGCTGCTTCTATTGCGGCGTTGACCGCCTTGGTGACTGCCCTCGAGGTCACGGTAGCGCCCGTGAGAGCGTCTATCGAATTCTCGCCGGGCTTATCCTTTGAGACCGTGATGCCTTTGACAAGGCCGACGAACTGATCGCGGAAGCTCTCCTTGACTGCGTTTGCGCCGAGGCCGGCGGTCTCGCTGTGGGAGAGGATGTTAACGCCCGTCACCTTGCCGTCCTTATCGACGCCGGTCATGACCGAGATGTCGCCGCCGTAGCCCTTGGCTATGTTGACTACCACGCTGCCGAGGACGTTGCCGTCCTTATCGAGAGCGGGCACGACGGTGGTGCCGTCCTCAAGGGTCTTGACCTCGCCGAAATCGGCCGCATCGGCAAAAACTATCTGTCGTGACTTCTTCTCCGTCTCGGCGGCAAGAGCCGCTATCTTGGGGGCGGTGATATCATTGGTAACGCCGAGGAGCAGGGTCGCTATAAGACCTATAATGAAGAGCACGAGAGCGGGAGCGGCGTATTCCTTGACATTTTTCATTTTGCAGCCGCCTCCTTTTTCTCTTTTTTGGGCGTGCCGAAGGGCTTGGGCACGGTGAGGCGCTCAATATGGGGCACGAGCAGGTTCATCAGCAGTATTGCAAACGAAACGCCCTCGGGCATCTGGGTGAAGAGCCTCATCACCGAGGTGAGCAGGCCGCATCCGACGCCGAAGATGATGCGTCCCTTGGTGTTGAGCGGGCTGGTCGAGTAATCGGTCGCCATAAATATCGCGCCGAGCAGCAGGCCGCCGCCGAGGAGCTGATAAACGAGGAAATCGAGGTCGCCGTGACCCTTTATAAGCATTATGACGGCAACGGTGCCGACGAATGAGAGCGGGATCGCGGGGGAAATAACTTTCCTTATCATCAGATATACGCCGCCGAGCATCAGCGCAACGGCGCAGGTCTCGCCGAGGCAGCCGCCCCTGAGACCGAGGAGCATATCGAGCTTTGAGGGCAGAGTATCCGCGCCGGCTTTAAGCATTGCAAGCGGGGTGGCGGTGGTGACTGCGTCCGTCCTCCACGAGAGCGGAGCCGTCCAGGTGCCCATTGCCTTGCCGAAGGAGAGGAGCAGGACTATTCTTGCGGTAATGGCGGGGTTTGCGAAATTCTGACCGATGCCGCCGAAGAACTGCTTGACCACGACTATGGCAAAAATGCTGCCGACAGCCGCCATCCAGAGGGGGATGCTCACGGGCAGGTTGAAGGCAAGGATGATGCCCGTCACTACGGCGCTCAGGTCGCCTATCGTGACGGAGCGTTTCATTATCTTTCTCGCTGCGAACTCCGAGAGCACGCAGGTGATGACCGTCGTTGCCGTCACTGCGAGCACGCGGGGCCCGAATATGACGGTGGCGGCTATCAATGCGGGGATAAGGGCGATTATCACATCGAGCATTATGCCCCGTGTAGTCTTTGACGAGCGCAGATGCGGCGAGGCACTGACCGTCAGCTTCTTTCCGTTAACCATTATTTATTGCCCTCCTCTCTGAGGATCGCCTTTGCGAGGCGCATATGCTGCACGAGCGGCTTGCCCGCGGGGCAGGCGAAGGCGCAGCTGCCGCACTCCATACAGACCGTTACGCCCGCTCGCTTGAGGGCGTCGACATCCTTTATCTTGGCGGCTTTGACTATATTGGTCGGCATCAGGCTCATCGGGCACGCCGCAACGCAGCGCCCGCAGCGGATGCAGTCCGTCTCGGGCTTGAGCACCGCGTCGTCGGCGGTGAAAGCGAGGATCGCGTTATTCTGCTTGAGCACGGGCAGATCAGTGCCGACTATGGCAAGACCCATCATCGGGCCGCCGGTGAGTATCTTGCAGGGCTCGCCCTTGAAGCCGCCGCAGAAGTCGATTATCTCGCCGATATCGGTGCCTACGGGCACACGCACGTTCTTAGGCTCGGCAATCGCGGAGCCGTCCACGGTGAGGGAGCGGCTGACGAGGGGCTTGCCGGTCTTTAAGTATCTGGATATGAATGCGACCGAGGCGACATTCATCACGACGCAGCCGACGTCGGCGGGCAGCTTGCCGGGGGGCACACGCCTGCCCGTTGCGGACTGCACCATCATCTTCTCGGCGCCCTGAGGGTATTTGGATTCGAGCACCATGAGCTTGACCGAATCGTCGATATCGGCGTCATGGTCGGCAATCTTGCCGAGCACCTTGAACGCCTCGGGCTTATTATCCTCGGCGGCGATGATGACTTGCTTGAAGCCGAGCAGCTCCTTGAGGGCATAAACGCCCGAGAGGATATCCCATGAATTCTCCATGCATTCACGGTAGTCTACGGTTATGTAAGGCTCGCACTCCGCCGCATTGACCACGAGCGTGTCGATATTCTTATCGGGCGGGAAATTCAGCTTGACATGGGTGGGGAAGCCTGCGCCGCCAAGACCCACGAGACCTGAATCCCTGACCGCCTTGATGAGATCTTCTCTCGTCTCGACCTTCGGGGGCTTGATGCCCTCCCAAAGGCGCATTTCGCCGTCGGATTCGATAGTCACAGCCTTTGAGACCGAGCCGTTGGGCATCTTGATATCGCCGATAGCCGTGACCGTGCCCGACACCGAGGCGTGGATGGGCGCGCTGACGAATTTGTCGCTGTCGCCGATGAGCTGACCGACCGCGACCTCGTCGCCGACCTTCACCACAGGCTCGCAGGGCGCGCCGATATGCTGCTGCATCGGGATGACGACCTTTGAGGGAGTGGGGATCCTTACCACCTCAAGCTCGGCGGTGTTCTTATGGTGAGCGACCTTGACGCCGCCCCGAACCTTTTTAACGGCTCTCAGGACGCCGCCTTTAACGGCCTTTGCCATATTTTACTCCTCCTTCTTTTTGAAAAAGTGATTTTTCTGTTTTTCGAGGGCGGGGATGACCGCTTTGAAGATCATGCCCGTCACCGCGCCGGTGGCAACGCCGAAAACGGCGAGCGTCGGAGCGTAATATATAATGTCGGCAGTCCCGGTGAGGAATGCGGCCGCCGCAAGCTGACCCGCATTGTGGCACAGCGAGCTGATGACCGATATCCCTATCAAACCGAGCCTTTTGCCGGCATATTTAAGAAGAAAATACATCGCCGCCGCCGAGAGCAGCCCGCCGCAAAGGCTCATAAGCCCGGCGGTAACGCCCCTGGTGACGAAGGCGAAGCCCGCCTTGACGAGGGCGAGCACGGCAGCCCAGCCGAGGCCGAGATTGCCCGCCGCAAACATGATTATGATGTTTGCAAGCCCCGGCTTTGCCCCGGGCGGGAGCCACGGAACGGCGGGGAGCAGGCTCTCGAGCCAGCCGAGCGCAATCGCCTGAGCGCAAAGCACGGCGGCAAGAGCCGTTTTATAGACTAAATCCTTACTGTTTTTCATATCAATATGTTACGGCGTCAAGCTCCGAGCCGCTGACGGTTATCACCGTGCGGGCGGGCAGGCACACCGCCGTATCCCCCATTCGGGTAAGTTTGCCGCAGGCGGCGCATAATTTGTCGCGGCAGCCTGCCTCGGCCACCCAAATTGCGCCGTCACGGGCGATTATGAGCAGGTCGGGGTCGGTGCCGGTGCGGAATTCCGCAGCCTCGCCCGACGAAAGATCGACCGTGCGGAGGACTTCGCCGTCAACGGTAACAACGGCTTCAAGCTTACCCTGATACTGTGAAAGGGCAAGCCATAGAGCCGCGGCAGCGACAATGACCGCCGCAATTATAAAAATATCCGCTTTTCGCAAGAGTTTCCGATCCATGCTTTACTCCACGACCGTATAGCCGTCGGCGAGGACGGTGACATTCGGCTTTATCCCGTCGGTGCAGATAACTTTTTTATCCTCGGTGATGAATATCGCCTCGCAGCCGTATTTGGCGGCGAGTTTTGCGCCGCCTTCGGCGCCGAGCACGAAGCAGGCGGTCGAGAGAGCGTCGCTGAGCAGCCCGCTGTCGGAGATAACGGTCACGCTGACAAGGCCGTTCTCAACAGGCAGCCCTGTATCGGGGTCGAGAATGTGGTGATAGCGCTTGCCGCCCTGCTCGAAGCAGCGTTCGTAGCTGCCTGAGGTGGAGACACAGCCCGCGCCGAGCTTGACGGTCATCACGGATCTGCCCGCATCGCCCCATGGGTCGCGCACGCCGACATTGAAGCTGCCCTTGCCGTAGAGCAGCACGCTGCCGCCGACCGAAACGACGGCGGAGCTTATTTTTTTATCGGAAAGATATGATTTGACTTTATCGAGGGCGATCCCTTTGCCAGCCGAGCCGAGGTCGATTATGCAGCCGTCGGCGCGGGTGAGGGTATTGCCGCTGAGCGAGAGCTTGTCGGAGCCTGAGCGCGAGAGCGCCTCGGTCAATTCGTCGGTGGAGGGCACGCGGGGGGAGTCGTTAAAGCTCCACAGGTCGCTGACTGCGCCGAGGGCTATGTCGAATTTACCTCCGCTCATTTTGCCGACCTCGAGCAGCTCGGTGATGTAATCTCTCACTTCGTCGCTGAGGACGGTCTCCGCCTCGGAATTTATCCTGCTTATCTCGGAGCCTGACGTGTAGCGGGAGAGCTGCTTTGAATCCAACTCGCGCACGAGGGTGCTTATCCCGCCCGCCGCGTCCTTGGCGGCGAAGCCCTTGACCTTGGCGGAGACAAAGGTATCCATGGCGAAGAATTCGCGCTTGACCTCGTTTGAGGATGCAAAAAAAATCGCCGCAGCCGCAACGGCGGCAACAACAGCGAGGGCAATCAGAATCTTTTTCAATTTGCATGCCCCCTTATATCAAAAATGATATATAGTTATGTATGAAGTGATATAATCTTCCTTACTTTTAATATACACCTTTTAAAAGAGTTTTTCAATAAAATTTTATAATTTTATTGCGATTTATATTGGTTTTCGGTGAAAAATCTGCTAAAATATCATCAGAGAATTCGCATTATATCAAAGAGGAAAATTACGGAGGTAAAGCCATGATAAGCAACATATATATGCCCGCCCGCTGCATAGTCGGCAGGGGCTGCGTTGAGCAGAGCGGCGGGATTTTTGTCTCGGCGGGCAAGCGCTGCCTGATAGTCACGGGCAGGAGCAGCGCAAGGCTCAGCGGCGCTCTCGGCGACGCGGAAAAAGCCTTGCAAGGCGCAGGGATAAGCTATGATATATTTGACGGGATAGGCGCAAATCCGCTCGTCTCCGCCTGCTGCGCCGCGGGCAAAAGGGCGAGGGATATCGGGGCGGAATTCATACTCGGCATAGGCGGCGGCTCGGTGCTCGACGCCTCGAAAGCCATCGCTATTTATGCCGCGGACCCGTCGCTCGCACCTATGGATATTTATAAAAGGGAATACAGCGGAACTCCGCTGCCTGTCCTGCTCATAGGCACTACGGCCGGCACGGGCAGCGAGGTGACGGGCGTCGCCGTGCTGACGAACGATGAAACGGGGGCAAAAAAGAGCATATCCGGGGCGGATTGCTACGCCGCGGTCTCTTTCTGCGACTACGGCTACACCCGCACTATGCCGAGGAAAGAGACGGTTTCGACGGCGCTTGACGCCTTTGCCCATGCGGTCGAGGGCTTTTTCACCCCGAAATGCGGCGGAGTGCTTGACCTTTATGCAAAAAAATGCATACCGCAGATATACGACGGGCTTCGCGAGCTTGCCGAGGGCGGCGAGATCGACGATTCGCTGCGGGAGAGGCTCTATGAAGGCTCGATATATGCGGGCCTTGTGATAAACACCTGCGGCACGGCGTTCCCGCACCCGCTCGGCTATGTGCTCACGGAGAATTACGGAATTCCGCACGGCATGGCCTGCGCTGCGTTCTTCGGCGCGTTCATTGACCGCTGCGAGCGTTTTGCGCCCGAGAAAGCGGCGGAATTCGCCGCAATGACGGACGATATCGCCGCCGTCAGGGGCACGATAGAGTCGCTGCTTGACCTCGGCGGAGTTAAAATCAGCCGTGACGAGGCGGAGAGATACGCTCTGCGCTGGCAGAGCGGCACGCCCAAAAATTTTGCCGCCTCCCCCGGCGGTCTAACGCAGGAGGAAGCGGCAGGGATATTAGCTTCGCTTTAATAAGCGTGCTCAGCAGCCGCAGCCACAGCCGCAGTCACTGCCTCTTGAGGAGTTGAGCGAAGTGCCGTTGCAACCGCAACCGCAGCCCAAGCCGCAACCGCAGTCGGTGAGGCAAAGGAGCAAGAGGATGATGAAGAGCCAATTGTTATTGCATCCGCAACCCATGATCTGACCTCCTTAACTTGAGTCAGCCGATCTCTCGACTGCTTACATCCTCATGTTATGTCGCGGCGGCGAAAGGGTTACAGCTCGGCGGCAAAAATTTTCCTTATGAAATCTGACGGTTTTTGACCCGCAAGCTCGGGGCTTGGCTGTGTATTTATGCGAATTTTGATTTTGACTATTGACAACGCTCTTATCTTGCGTTAAAATGGCGACAACAACTGATATGGATAAATGCCGTGAAGATATTATGCGGAATTGACCCGTGCTTTCAGAGAGCCGTTGACAGGTGCGAAACGGTAAGCCGGCTATTCGGCAGCCTCGTATCGGAGCAGGTCCCCGGAACGCAAAGTAAGGGGGCACGGGTGATCCCGTTACAGGTCAGGGGCTTGATTGAGCCTGACGAGCGGTCTGTTTTTAACAGGCAATACGGGTGGTACCGTGGTTAATTTTTTAATTAGTCATCCCGCAGAGAGAGGATCTCTGCGGGGTGTTTTGTTTTAGCCGAAAAGGCGAAATCCTAAGCATATCAAAGGAAGGCGAATGCGAAATGAAAAATGTATATGTCAGTGATATTACCCTCGCCGCCGCGGCAAAGGGCGGCAGGAAGGCTATGAGCTTCCGTGAGAAGCTCGCTCTCGCTCAAAACCTGCGCTCGGCGGGCGTTGACTCGGTGGAGCTGCCCGCCTGCTCCGGCAGCAAGGAGGACGAGGTGGTGCTCCGCACTATAGCGACCTCGCTCGGCGGCTGCAAAGTGAGCATACCCGTCGGCGACGGCGACGAGAGCTTTGCCGCCGCATGGAGCTGCATTCGATCCGCTGCAAAGCCCTGCCTGAGGGTGCAGCTGCCCGTATCCACGGTGCAGATGGAGTATTCCTACCACATGAAAGCGCCTAAAATGCTTGAAAAAATTGCATATTTATGCAAGAAAGCCGCCGAAATTTGCCCCGAGGTGGAATTTGTCGCACTTGACGCCACCAGAGCCGAGCCGGGCTTCGTCAGCGAATGCTGCCGCACAGCCCGTGAGAGCGGAGCGACCGCAGTGACCGTGTGCGACGACGCCGGCTGCTGCTTCCCCGACGAATTTGCCGCCCTTATCGAAGAGGTAAAGGGCTGCTGCGGGGCTAAGGTGTTCGCTCAGCCCTCGGACGCATTGAGCATGGCCGCCGCCTGCGCCGTTGAGGCGATAAAAGCGGGGGCTGACGGCGTAAAGACCGCCGTTAGCAATAAATCCTATCTCAGCGCCGAGGTTTTCGCCGATATCTGCCGCGCAAAGGGCGACTCGCTCGGCTTCGCCTGCAAGCTCGACGTGACGGGCATTCATCGTCTGCTTTCGGAGGCGCTGCCCGAGGAAGCGGCGGAACAGGCAGCCGCCGAGGAGGTCAAGGCGAATTCCGCTTTTCTCGGCGCTCAGAGCACCCTGACCGAGGTCATCGCGGCCGTCAGGGAGCTTGGATATGAGCTCTCCGCCGAGGATAACGGCAAGGTCTATGAGGAATTCCGCAGAGTCGCGGCGAAAAAAGGCTCGATAGGCTCAAGGGAGCTTGAGGCGATAGTCGCGGGGGCGGCGATGCAGGTGCCCTCGACCTATCATGTGATAAGCTATGTTGTAAACAGCGGCAACGTGATGACCGCAACGGCGAACCTGACCCTTGAGAGGAACGGCGAGAAGCTCAGCGGAGTCAGCACGGGCGACGGCCCGATAGACGCGGCGTTCCACGCGATAGAGCAGATAATCGGCCACCACTATGAGCTGGATGATTTCAGAATTCAGGCCATTACCAAGGGCAGAGAGGCGCTCGGCTCCTCGCTCATCCGCCTGCGCGACGGCGGCAGGCTCTATTCGGGCAACGGCGTATCGACCGATATCGTCGGCGCCTGCATCAGGGCATATATCAACGCTTTGAATAAGATAGTTTACGAGGAAAAATGATATGAAATTAGCATTTTCTACCGAAAATATAAGCTGCCCGTCATTCCTTGAGCTGTGCGACACGGCGGCGGAATACGGCTTCTCGGGCATTGAGATATTCGACGCAGGGGCGGAGATAGCCGCCCACCGCGACAGCCTGCTCGACCCCGCGTCGACCGCCGATTCGCGGCGCAAGCTGGTCAACCGCCACCTTGAGGCGGCGGCGCTGACCTACCCCGACCCGATATGCTCCGCCACCGCGCCCGAGCCGATAGCCGACTGCGTGGAGCTGGCGGCGAATGCGGGGATACAGAATGTGATAATCCGCTTCGGCGCGGAGCTTCCCGACGGGCTTGAGAGCATACTGACCCCAGCCGTTAAGAGAGCGGAGGAATACGGCGTCGCGATATTGCTCGAGACCTGCGGGGCGCTCGCGCACACGGAGAGGGCGCTTGAGGTCATCAATCGCTTTGCGACGGCGGCGCTCGGCACGGCGTGGAATATCCGCGAGACGTTCTTTGGCGGCGGCGAGACTGCCGACGAGACGATACGAACCCTCGGCGCATATATCAATTATGTCCGCATAGGCGACCGCAGGGGCGGCACGGATGTCATAATCGGCGACGGCGAGCTGCCTGTCAGGGATTTTATGAATGCGCTGCGTTCGCTGAACTACGACGGCTTCATCTGCACCGACCGCAACAGCGAGATAACCGAGCCTGATGTGGTGCTGACCCATTTCGTCAACTATATGAACGGCGCAGAGGAGCGCAAGCCGACGGAGAATATCTATTATAACCGCTCCCGCACGGGCACATTCCCGTGGAAGAAATTCGACACGGTGGATCTGACCTTTTCGCAGGTGCTCGACGAGATGGCGGAGAGATACCCCGACCAATACGCCTTCAAATACACGACCCTCGACTATACGAGAACATATTCGGAATTCCGCGACGATGTGGACAGAGTTGCGGCGGCGCTCATTTCGCTGGGCGTTAAGCCCGGCTACCATGTGGCGGTCTGGGCGACGAATATACCTCAGTGGTTCCTGACGTTTTGGGCGACGGTCAAGATAGGCGCCGTGCTCGTGACGGTCAACACCGCCTACAAGGTGCATGAGGCGGAGTATCTGCTGCGGCAGTCCGATACGCATACGCTGGTGATGATAAGGGACTGCAAGGATTCAAACTATGAGGAGATAATCTCGGAGCTTTGCCCCGAGCTTGCCTCGCTGAAGCCGGGTAAGCCGCTCTATTCAAAGAATCTGCCGTTCCTTCGCAATGTCGTGACCGTCGGATTTCACATGGACGGCTGCCTCGAGTGGGACGAAATGCTCGAGAGGGCGGATTCCGTGCCCGTTGAGGAGGTGCGCCGCAGAGCCGCGGGCGTGAAGCCCGACGACGTGTGCAATATGCAGTACACCTCGGGCACCACGGGCTTCCCCAAGGGGGTCATGCTGACCCACCGCAACATTATTAATAACGGCAAGCTGATAGGCGACAGGATGGATATATCCTCCGCCGACAGGATGATGATACAGGTGCCGATGTTCCACTGCTTCGGCATGGTGCTCTCGATGACCAATCTGATGACACACGCAGGCACGGTATGCCCGCTGCCGTATTTCTCGCCGAAATCCTCGCTCGCGTGCATCAACGCCGAGCGCATAACCTGCTTCAACGGCGTGCCGACGATGTTCATAGCGATGTTTAACCACGAGGATTTTGCCTCGACCGACTTTTCATATATGAGGACGGGCATCATGGCCGGCGCGAACTGCCCGCCTGAGCTTATGCGCCGAGCCTCCGCAGAGATGAATATGACCGAGATACTCAGCGTTTACGGTCAGACGGAGTCCTCGCCCGGCTGCACGATGGGCGAGGTCAACGAATCGCTCGACCTGAGGGTCGAGACGGTCGGCAGCGCATTCCCGAATGTTGAATGCAAGATAATCGACCCCGAGACAGGCGAGGATCTGCCCGACGGCGAGAACGGCGAATTCGTCGCAAGGGGCTTCAACATAATGAAGGGCTACTATAAGATGCCGAAGGCGACCGAGCAGACGATTGACGCCGACGGATGGCTCCACACAGGCGATATCTGCTGCCGCACGCCGCAGGGCTACTATAAGGTCACGGGCAGGCTAAAGGATATGATAATCAGGGGCGGCGAAAACCTCTATCCACGCGAGATAGAGGAATTCTACCTCACTCACCCCAAGGTCAGGGACGTGCAGGTCGTCGGCGTGCCCGACAGCCGCTACGGCGAGGAGGCATGCGCCTGGATAATCCTCAAGAGCGGCGAAAAATCGAACGAAAGCGAGATGCGGGAATACGGCAATTCCCACATGGCGAAGCACAAGGTGCCGAGATATTTTATTTTCACTGAAAGCTTTCCGATGAACGCCGCAGGCAAGATATTAAAATATAAAATGAGAGACGATTCGATAGCACGGCTGGGAATAAATAAAAGCTGAAAAAATTTTCGAAAACCTCTTGACAGACGGTCAAAGGTGTGCTAAAATGCAGAAAAACTTGAATATAAAAGCTGTGACGAAGACGGATACGGTTGTCTGTTTCCAAGAGAGTCGGGGGCGGTGCGATCCCGATAAACTAATTCCGATATCCCATCACTTCCGAGCCGAGGGTCCGAAAGCCGAGCGCAAGTAGGCGCCTTCCGTGATTGCTGCGTTAACGCATAAGGCTTGTTGGAGCCTGAGGGGCATGACCTTCATGCAATTTGAGTGGTACCGCGGGTACGATGATTAAAATCGACTCGTCTCAAAGAAATTCTTTGAGACGAGTCTTTCTGCTTTTAAACAGAATTTTACACACCAAGGAGGTTTTTATGATGAATACGACAAACACGATGATGCAGCTCTCCGAGATAGCCGAGAGAATTCGGGAGCTCAGGGAGATCATGGGCTGGTCGGCCGCCGAGATGGCGGACAAGACCGAGGTAACGCCCGAGGCATACGCTCTTTATGAGAGCGGCAGCGCCGATATCCCGTTCACATTCATTCATAAATGCGCGCTTGCCTTCAACGTTGAGCTGACCGAGCTGCTCGAGGGTCGCTCCGCTCATCTGTCGAGCTACACCGTGACGAGGAAGGGCAAGGGTCAGGAGACGGCGAAAGAGGACGGCATAGAGATAATGAACCTCGCGCCGAAATTCCGCGACAAGATAGCGCAGCCCTACTGGGTGCATTACGAATACTCACCCGAGCAGCAGAACGCCCCCATCCACCTGACCAAGCACAGCGGCCAGGAATTCGACCTGATACTCAAGGGCAAGCTGAAGGTGCAGGTCGGCGAGCACACCGAGATCCTCGGCGAGGGCGACAGCATCTATTACAACAGCTCCACCCCTCACGGAATGATAGCCGTTGACGGCGAGGACTGCTACTTCTGCGCCGTCGTTCTCCCCGGCGACGATGTGAAGGAGGAGACGGTACGCAGCACGATAGTCTCCGCCCAAAGCTCGGAGAAGCTGCTGTGCGAGAAATTCGTCAAGACGCATGAGGATGAGCACGGCAGGCTCAAGAGCATAGAATTCAAGAACACAGACACCTTCAACTTCGGCTTTGATATAGTTGACGAGATAGCGAATAAATACCCCGACAAGCTCGCAATGCTCCACCTCGACTCCGAGAGGAACGAGCGCCGCTTCACATTCAAGGATATCAAAAAGGCCTCCAACCAATGCGCCAATTACTTCACCTCGCTCGGCGTCAAGAAGGGCGACAGGGTCATGCTTGTGCTCAAGCGCCACTATCAATTCTGGTTTGCGATAGTCGCCCTGCACAAGATAGGCGCGATAGCGATCCCGGCAACCAATCAGCTCAAGGAGCACGACTTTGAATACCGCTTCAACGCCGCCGGGGTCAGCACGATAGTCTGCACCGGCGACGGCGATACCGCCGACATCGCCGAGAGAGCCGCTCAGAAATGCCCGACGGTCAAGAATAAACTCATCGTCGGCAGGCAGAAGGAGGGCTGGCACGACTTCAACGCCGAATACAAGCTCTTCTCAAGCAAATATGAGCGCACGCCCGACACCTCCTGCGGCGACGACACCGCGATAATGTTCTTCACCTCGGGCACGACGGGCAACCCCAAGATGGCGGCGCACAAACACACCTACGCCCTCGGCCACCTTGTGACGGCGAAATACTGGCACTGCTGCGAGAGGGACGGACTTCACCTGACGATCTCAGACACGGGCTGGGGCAAATCGCTCTGGGGCAAGCTCTACGGTCAATGGCTCTGCGAGGGAGCGGTATTTGTCTATGACTTCGACCGCTTTGACGCCTCGGATATCCTGCCGATGTTTGCAAAATACAATATCACCACCTTCTGCGCTCCGCCGACGATGCTCAGAATGCTGATAAAGGAGGATCTCTCAAAATACGACCTCTCCTCAATCCACCATATGACGACGGCGGGCGAGGCGCTGAACCCCGAGGTGTTCCGTCAATTCAAGGCCGCCACGGGCCTTGAGATAAGCGAGGGCTTCGGTCAGACCGAGACAACATTGACTATCGCAAATCTCAGAGGCACGCCGCTCAAGCTCGGCTCAATGGGCAAGGCTTCGCCGCAGTACGACGTTGACCTTGTCGATCAGGACGGCAACACCGTCGCCCCGGGCGAAACAGGCGAGATAGTTATCCGCACCTCGAGAGCCGTTCCCTGCGGGCTCTATAAAGAATACTACCTCGACAGCGAAAAGACCGAGGAGGCATGGCACGACGGGCTTTATCACACCGGCGACACCGCATGGCGCGACGAGGACGGCTACTTCTGGTATGTCGGGCGCAAGGACGACGTTATCAAGTCCTCCGGCTACCGCATCGGGCCGTTTGAGATCGAGAGCGTCATCATGGAGCTGCCCTATGTTGTGGAGTGCGGCGTTTCCGCCGCCCCGGACGAGGTCAGAGGTCAGGTAGTCAAGGCGAGCATAGTGCTCACCAAGGGCACCGAGCCGACTGAGGAGCTTAAAAAAGAAATTCAGAATTACGTCAAATCCCATACAGCGCCTTACAAATATCCCCGCGTAGTCGTCTTTAAGGACGAATTGCCCAAGACGACGAGCGGCAAGATCCAAAGATATAAATTATAATGCGAAAGGAAGACTGAACTATGAAATACGAAATCAAGGTAACAAAAACGACCGCCCCGAAGCCCCACCCGACAGACGAAACCAAGCTCGACTTCGGTCAGATATTCACCGACCATATGTTTCTGATGGATTTCGACCCCGACAAGGGCTGGCATGACGCGCGCATAGTGCCGTTCGGCCCGCTGCCCATACACCCAGCTGCCACGGTCTTCCACTACGGCGTTGAGATATTTGAGGGGCTTAAAGCGTACCGCCGCGCCGACGGCGCCGTCGCCCTGTTCAGACCCGATGAGAACGCAAAGCGCTTCAGAAACAGCGCGGAGCGCCTCTGCCTGCCCGAGCTTGACGAGGAAGCCTTCGTCGATATCGTCAAGACCCTTGTGGAGCTTGAGAAGGATTGGGTTCCCTCGGCGGAAGGCACTTCACTTTATATCAGACCCTTCATGTTCGGCGATGACGCTAACCTCGGCGTTCACGGAGTCCACCACGCGGTGTTTGCGGTCATCTGCTCGCCCGTCGGCGCATACTATGCCGAGGGCATCAACCCCGTCAAGATAGCGATAGAGAGCAAGGACGTTAGAGCCGTCAGAGGCGGCACGGGCTACGCAAAGTGCGGCGGCAACTACGCCGCCAGCCTCAGAGCGGGCGAGGAAGCCGAGAAGCAGGGCTACACCCAGGTGCTTTGGCTTGACGGCGTCGAGCGCAAATATATCGAGGAAGTCGGCTCGATGAACGTCATGTTTAAGATAAACGGCAAGATAGTCACCCCCGCCCTCACAGGCTCGGTGCTCCCCGGCGTTACGAGGAAATCATGCGTGCAGCTGCTGAAGGATTGGGGCTACGAGGTCGAGGAGAGGCTCATCTCGGTCGACGAGCTCTTTGAGGCCGCCGCAAACGGCACTCTTGAGGAGGCATGGGGCACGGGCACCGCCGCCGTTGTGTCTCCGATAGGTCATCTCTTCTATCAGGGCAAGGAATACACCGTGTGCAACAATGAGATAGGCAAAGTTACGCATAAGCTCTATGACACCATCACGGGCATCCAGTGCGGCAAGGTTGCCGACCCCTACGGCTGGAGCGTCAAGGTCTGCAATGGCTGAGAATTATAAGCGGCTGACCCTCTTTGCCGGCCACTACGGCAGCGGCAAGACCAACCTTGCCGTCAACTATGCGCTCGCCCTGAGGCGCAGCGGCAAAAAGGTCAGGATAGCCGATCTGGATATAGTCAACCCGTATTTCCGCACCAAGGACAGTGCCGAGGAGCTTGCGGCGGCAGACATTGAGCTTGTCTCGCCGACCTATGCGAACACTAATCTCGATATCCCCGCCCTGCCGCAGGAGATGTACGGGCTGTTTGAGCGCCGTGACAGCTGCGCGGTCATTGATGTCGGCGGCGACGACGCGGGCGCATATGCGCTCGGCAGATTCGCCCCGCTCATCCTTGAGGAGAACGACTACGAGATGATATTCACGGTCAATTTCTACCGCCCCCTGACTCCGGACGCCGAGAGCGCCCTCGAGGTCATGCGGGAGATAGAGGCGGCGTGCGGCATACCGTTCACGGCGATCGCCGACAATTCCAATCTCGGCGACGAGACGCTGCCCGAGGATGTGGAGGCGACCGCGGAGCAGGCTCGCAGGCTCTCGGAGCTGAGCGGGCTGCCCGTCATAATGACGGCGGCGAGGGAGGATATCTGCGGCGGTATCAAGGCAGAGAAGCTCTTCCCTCTCAAGCTGCAAAAGAAATATTTTTGATATAAAGGAGACTGGATATGGCTAAGGTCACGTTTGACTCGGACAGATGCAAGGGCTGCGCTCTGTGCGTTGACGCCTGCCCGAAGAAGATCATCGTTATTGCCAAAAACAAAATAAATGCGAAAGGACATTCCCCGGCAGAGGTCACTCAGCCCGAGAAGTGCATCGGCTGCGCTTTCTGCGCCACGATGTGCCCCGACTGCGTGATAACCGTGGAGAAATGAGGTGACGACATGGCTGAGAAAGTATTGATGAAGGGCAACGAAGCTATCGCCGAGGCCGCTATCAGAGCCGGCTGCCGCCATTACTTCGGTTACCCGATAACTCCGCAGACGGAGATCGCCGCCTATATGGCGAAGCGTATGCCCAAGATCGGCGGCACATTTTTGCAGGCGGAGAGCGAGATCGCCGCGATAAACATGGTCTACGGCGTGGCGGGCGCGGGCTTCAGGGTCATGACCTCGTCCTCAAGCCCCGGGGTTTCGCTTAAACAGGAGGGCATTTCATATATCGCGGGCTCGGATCTGCCCGCGCTCATAGTCAATGTGCAGAGGGGCGGCCCCGGCCTCGGCGGTATTCAGCCGTCGCAGTCCGATTATTTCCAGGCAACCAAGGGCGGCGGCCACGGCGATTATCATCTGATAGTCCTTGCCCCTGCAAGCGTGCAGGAGATGGCGGATCTGACCGTCAAGGCATTTGACCTATCGGATAAATACCGCATTCCCGCAATGCTGCTTGCCGACGGCACGATGGGCCAGATGATGGAGCCCGTCTCGCTCGAGGGCATCACCGAGCATAAGGTGGAGAAGCCCTGGGCAGTCACGGGCACTCAGATGAAGAGAAAGCACAATATCATCAACTCGCTTTACCTCAAGCCCGAGGAGCTGGAGAAGATTAACTTCGCCCGCTACGAGAGATACGCCGAGGTGGAGAAGAACGAGCCGATGTGGGAAGAATACATGATGGAGGATGCCGAATACTGCGTAGTCGCCTACGGCATAGCCGCAAGGGTGTCAAAGAACGCGGTCACGGCGGCGAGGGCAAACGGAGTCAAAGTCGGCCTCATCAGACCGATAACCCTTTGGCCGTTCCCGACCGAGGCGCTTGCCGCGGCGGCAAAAAAGGTCAAGGCGTTTGTATCCGTCGAGCTTTCGATGGGTCAGATGATAGAGGATATACGCCTTGCCACCGGATGCAGCAGACCCGTTACGCTCTGCAACCGCGCGGGCGGCATGATCCCCGACCCCGAGCAGGTGCTCGAGGCAATAGCAAAATCAGCGGAGGTGAATGAATAATGACCGTTTTTGAGAGACCGAAATCACTTGCGGATGTGCCGCTGCATTACTGCCCCGGCTGCACCCACGGCATAATTCACCGCCTTGTTGCCGAGGCGATAGACGAGCTTGGCATTGAGGGCAGGACGATAGGCGTTGCCCCCGTCGGCTGCGCCGTCATGGCTTATGACTACTTCACCTGCGACATGGTGGAGGCTGCCCACGGCAGAGCGCCCGCCGTTGCGACGGGTCTTAAAAGAGCGCTGCCCGAGAATATCATATTCACCTATCAGGGTGACGGCGACCTTGCCTCAATAGGCATGGCGGAGACCGTCCACTCCGCGACAAGAAACGAAAACATAACCGTCATATTTGTCAATAACGCAATATACGGCATGACGGGCGGTCAGATGGCTCCCACGTCGCTGCTCGGTCAGGTCACTCAGACCTCGCCCTACGGCAGGGACGTCAAGACAGCGGGCTTCCCGATAAAGGTCTGCGAGCTGCTCGCCACCCTCGACGGCCCCGAATACATAGAGCGCGTCGCCGTCAACAATGTCAAGAATGTAAAGAACGCAAAGAAAGCGATCCTCAAGGCGTTTAAGAATCAGGTCGAGGGCAAGGGCTTCTCGCTCATCGAGGTCGTATCCTCCTGCCCGACCAACTGGGGCATGACCCCCACCGCCGCACTTGAATGGGTCGAGAATAAGATGCTGCCCTATTACCCACTCGGCGTGTATAAGGACAGATCCGCCGAGAGCAAGGAGGGCTGAAAATGACTACTCAGATACTTATAGCGGGATTCGGCGGCCAGGGCGTGCTCTTCGCCGGCAAATTCCTTGCATACAAAGGTCTCTCGGAGGGCAGAGAGGTGAGCTGGCTTCCCTCATACGGCCCCGAGATGAGAGGCGGCACGGCGAACTGCTCGGTCATCCTGAGCGATGAGCCCGTAGGCTCGCCGATAGTGGCGAAGCCCGACGTGCTTATGGCGATGAACCTGCCCTCGTTTGACAAATATGAGAGCAGCGTAGTCCCCGGCGGCTATGTCTTTGTGGACAGCACCCTTATCGCCCGCAAGGCACAGCGCACGGACATCAAGGCGTTCTATATCCCCGCCACCAAGATGGCGGCGCAGGCAGGCACGCCCACCCTCGCCAACATGATAATCGTCGGCAAGATGATGAAGGAGACCGGCGCGGTCAGCCTTGAGGGGCTGGAGGCGACGATGAAGAAATTCGTGCCCGCAAAGCATGCCGACCTCGTCGACGCGAATATGAACGCCATAATGGCGGGCTATAACTACGCCGACTGAATATAATAAATGTAAAAAATCGCTCTGCCGTGAGCCGTGAGGCCGCAGCAGGGCGATTTTGCTATACATTATATTATTAATGAATGAGGAGCAAGTTTGCAAGTGAGAAGTAGATGATGAGCGTGATAATGTCGACTATCGTGGTTATCATCGGGCCTGCCATGAGGGCGGGGTCGAGCTTTATGAGCTTCGCAAGGATAGGCAGCGTGCAGCCGATGAGCTTCGCAACGATAACAGCGCAGAACATCGCAAGCGACACGACAAAGAACATTTGTAATGTGCCGTCGCAGAACAGGTACATTCGCAGGATATTCACCGCTCCGAGCGCCGTGCCACACAGGATAGCGACCCTCAGCTCCTTGAACACTATCTTGAAATAATCTCTGGGCTCGAGCTTGCCGACGGCAAGACCGCGGATGATAAGGGTGGATACCTGGTTGCCTGCGTTTCCGCCGGTATCCATGAGCATGGGAATGGCGGCGGTCAAGGTGGTGAAGCCCGCGAGCAGCGCCTCATAGCCCTCGATTATCTTGCCGGTGAAGGTGCCGGATACCATAAGTATCAGCAGCCAGATGATACGGTTCCTTGTCTGCTTGAAAACGCCGGTCTTGAGGTAATCGTCGTCTGAGGGGGCGATAAGAGCCATCTTCTCAAAGTCCTCGGTGGTCTCCTCTTCAATGACATCAACAACGTCATCGACGGTGATTATGCCGACAAGGCGGTTTTCGTTATCGACAACGGGTACGCTCAAAAGGTCGTATTTCTTAACGACCTCCGCCACGACCTCCTGGTCGTCAAGGGTGTTGACGGAGATGAGCTGGGCGTCGTCCTCCATAATATCGCCGACGAGGGCATTCTCATCGCAAAGCAGCAGTGAGAGCAGCGGCACGCTGCCGAGCAGGTGCCTCTCGCGGTCGGTGCAGTAGCAGGTGTAGACAGTCTCTTTGTCTACGCCTGTTTTTCTTATCTGCTCTATCGCCTGTGAGGCGGTGAAATTCGTGTGGAGCTGCACCATCTCAATGGTCATTATGCTGCCGGCGCTGTCCTCGGGGTATTTTAAGAATCTGTTTATCAGCTTGCGGGTCTCGGGGTCGGAGTGGGCAAGCACACGGGTGACGACGTTGGCGGGCATCTCCTCAAGGAAATCGACCGTATCGTCGAGGAACATTTCGTTGAGCAGGCGCTCAAGCTCGGCGTCGTTTATCATTCGCACGAGGTCGGTCTGCGTGTCGGATTCGAGGTAGGCAAAGACCTCTGCCGAGAGATCCTTTGGCAGCACGCGGAAGACAAAGAGTCTGTCCGCCGGCTCCAGCTCCTCCATAATGGTCGCGATATCGACCACGTTCATTTCGATCAGGATGTCACGCAGCGCTGAGATCTCGCCCTCAAAGATGAGCTTCCTTATGCTGTGGAGCATGAATTCGTTGGTGTCCATAAAAAAACGTCTCCTTTCTTCACCGACAGGGTCGGCTCCGCAAAGGCGACGCAAAACGAATAGAAGCGATCAAACGGATCACTTATATGGCGATAAAGGCGGCGCCGCCCCTGCGATATGAATTTAAAAAGCTCCTACTTCGAGGGTTAGGGGTATCGGAACCTGCCATTATTTTCACCACACTTTTCATAATTATTTTTTTACAACCCAATGTTACACCCAAAATCGCCTCAAGTCAAGTGAAATCGCAAAAAAATCCGTAAAAATAAAATATTCGGTAAAATTGCCGAAAAAGCGAGCTACAGGGGGTATTTTGAACGAAAACGGGGGAATTACGGGCGAAAATTTAGTTTTCGGCGAATATCGCCGTAAGGCAAACGGCTTTAAGAAAGGCGGCGTTTGCGCTTAGGGTGAGAGAAAGGAGATGCGCGATGAAGAAATTGAGCGAAAAAGAGGCGCTTTTTTGCGCCTACGCCGCAGAGGGGGCGGATCCGAGGGGCTGCGCCGCAAGGGCGGGGTATTCGGTCGTGCCGTCGAGGGCGGCGGCGCGCCTGCTCGCCCGTGAGGATATCCGAAACCGCATAAAGCAATTGCAGGAGGAGCGGCAGAGCTGCTCAAGGGTCGAGAGCGGGCTTCGCAAGCTGGCGTTCGGCTCGTCGGCGGACGCATTCAAGCTGCTGCTCGGCGGAGAGGAGCTGAGCGCCGAGGATATCGAGCGGCTCGACCTTTTTAACGTCTCGGATATCAAGAGACCGAAGGGCGGCGGGCTGGAGATTAAATTCTATGACCGTCTAAAGGCGATGGAGAGGCTCGCAGCCATCGGCGGGGGAGTTGAAGCGGCGCAGAGCAGCTTTGCGGGCGCGCTAATGGAGGGCGCACGGCTGCTCGGCGGGGAGGCGGAGGATTGAAAAAGCAGGAATTCGTGCCTTTTTCCGCAAAACAGACCGCTGCGCTCTGTTGGTGGGTGGACGGCAGCCCTTACAGCGGCTGCGACGGCATAATCTGCGACGGGGCGGTGCGCTCGGGCAAGACCCTGTGCACCTCGGTGTCGTTTGTGGCGTGGGCGTTCTCGGCGTTCAGCGACCGCTCGTTCGCCCTTTGCGGCAAGACGATAGCCTCGCTGCGGCGCAATGTTGTCACTTCGCTGCTGCCCGTGCTGCGGGAGCTCGGCTTTGACTGCGCCGAGAAGTATTCACGCAACCTTATCGAGATATCCTGCGGCGGGCGTATGAACCGCTTCTATCTCTTCGGCGGCAAGGACGAGGGCTCGGCGGCGCTGATACAGGGTATGACCCTCGCGGGCGTGCTGCTTGACGAGGTCACGCTGATGCCCCGCTCCTTTGTCGAGCAGGCGCTTGCCCGCTGCTCGGTTGAGGACTCAAAGCTCTGGTTCAACTGCAACCCCGAGCACCCGATGCACTGGTTTCACGAGGAGTGGGTCAAGAAGCACAGGGAGAAAAACTGCCTCTATCTGCACTTCACGATGCGGGATAATCCCTCGCTCACGCCCGCGATAATCGACCGCTATGAGAAGCTGTATTCCGGCGCATTCTATGAGCGGTTCGTGCTCGGCAGGTGGGTCGCCGCCCAGGGCAGCGTATATCCGATGTTCTCTCAGAGCGCCCATGTCAAAGAGCCGCCGCAGGGATTTGAGAAATTCTATATCTCCTGCGATTACGGCACAGTCAACCCGTCGTCCTTCGGCCTTTGGGGCCTCAGCGCAGGGGTGTGGTACCGCATAGGCGAATACTACTACGACTCCCACAGGGTGGGCGAGCAGCGCACGGACAGCGAGCATTACTCCGCCCTGCTCGACCTTGCGGGCGGGCGCAAAATCGAGGCGGTCATAGTCGACCCCTCGGCGGCGAGCTTCATCGAGTGCATCAGGCGCGACGGCCGCTTCACCGTCATCCCCGCAAGGAACGATGTGCTCGACGGCATCCGCCGAGTCTCCGACAGCCTCAAAAGCGGCAGGATCCTTTTCTCCCCCGCCTGCCGTGATTCGATAAGGGAATTCGGTCTTTACCGCTGGGAGGAGAACTCCGCAAAGGACGCGGTGAGGAAGGAAAACGATCACGCAATGGACGATATCCGCTATTTTGTATCCACGGTGCTGAATGAGGATGCGGACGACGGATTCTTTGCCGTTGCGGCAAGGAGGTGCTGAAATAGGCATTTTTAAGGACAGAAAAGCGGCGAGGATATCCGCACCCGTCGCTCAAAACAGGGGCAGGCATATATTCGGGATGCTCGACGATTATGTGCCGCTCGGCGCGCCGCAGGCGAGGCTCTATTACGCCCTGCGGGAGGCCGTGCCGATAATCGATGCGGCGGTATTCAAGATAGTGCGTCTTGTGGGAGGCTTTACGGTGGAGTGCGGAGACAAGGCGGCTCAGCGTGAGCTGAGGGCTTTCATCGAGGACGTTCCCGTGGGCGGCAACCGCATGGGTATGGCGGCGTTCATCTCAAGCTATCTTGAGCAGCTGCTGACCTGCGGCACGGCGGTCGGCGAGATAATCACCGACACCGAAGGCACCCCGAGGGCGCTTTTTAACACGCCGCCCGACGATATAACGCTTAAAAGGAATAAAAACGGCGTTGATATCGACATTTTCACGGGCTGCGGGCCGGGGATGAAACGGGTAGCCAGACCCGAGCTCTGCCTGCTCAGCGTGCTTGACCCTCAGCCGGGTGCGCTCACGGGCACTTCACTGCTCAAGGGTCTGCCGTTCGTCAGCTCGGTGCTGCTCAAGATATTCGAGAGCATCGGCGCGAATTGGGAGAGGGTAGGCAACCTGCGCTTCGCCGTGACCTATAACCCGAAGAACGACGCTATAGACCGCGCCTACGCCAAGGACAGAGCCTTGCAGGTGGCAAAGGAATGGGGCGAGGCGATGCAGAGCGGCTCGGAGATAAGGGACTTTGTGGCGGTCGGCGACGTGCAGATAAAGGTCATCGGGGCGGATAATCAGATACTCGACAGCGAGGTGCCCGTGCGCCAGCTTCTGGAGCAGATAGTTGCCAAGACGGGGCTGCCGCCCTTTATGCTCGGGCTTTCGTGGTCGAGCACGGAGAGAATGTCCTCTCAGCAGGCGGACGCTCTCACCAGCGAGCTTGAGGCGTATCGCCGCATACTCACGCCCGTCATCAGGAGGATATGCACGGCGTTCCTGCGAAGCAGGGGCTGCGGCTGCACCGCCGAGGTCGTCTGGGACGACATCACGCTCCAGGACGAGGTAGAGCAGAGCAAGGCCGCCCTCTACAGGGCGCAGGCCAAGAAACTTAACGGAGGCGAATAAATGGAAAACGATAATTGTAATAAGCTGCCCGACAAGGAGCTGGAGCTTATCGGCAGATTTGCGAGGAAGAAGCTCTCAAGGGACGAGCTTTACACATTCCCGCTCATTTTGTGCGACAACGAGATAGACCGTGACAACGAGAAATTCACTATCCCCGCCCTCAAAACTCTGGCGGAGCTTTTTGTCGGCAAGAGCGGCATATTTGACCACAACATGAGCGGCAAAGATCAGACGGCGAGAATATACTCCGCCGTTGCGGTCACCGACCCCGTGAAAAAGACGGCGGACGGCGAGCCTTACACCTACATTCAGGCGAAGGCGTATATGGTCCGCACAGACAAGAATAAGGATCTCATCGCTGAGATCGACGCGGGCATCAAAAAAGAGACCAGCGTCGGCTGCAGCGTGAGGGATATAAGCTGCTCCATCTGCGGCAAAAACATCAAGACCGAGGGCTGCGAGCATCAGAAGGGCAAGTATTACGGCGGCAAGCTCTGCTGCTATCTGCTCTCCGAGCCTGCGGACGCCTATGAATGGTCGTTTGTGGCGGTGCCCGCTCAGAGAAATGCGGGGGTGATGAAATCATTTGAGGCGGGCAGGAGAAGCGCCTCTCAGGAGGAGCTTGCCCGCTTCGCCGAGGATTACAGAGCCGAGCTGCGTTCGGAGATAATCAAGAATGCGGCAAAGGTACTCCCGACGATGAAGAGCGAGACTCTTGAGGATATCTGCTCCGTGCTCGACCTGCGCCGTCTGCGCGATATGCGTGAGGCATTTGCCGCAAAAGCGGCACAGGAGCTGCCGCTGATAAGGCAGCTTGCCCCGACGGAGCAGACGGAAAAATCCGAGAATTCCGAATACAAAATCTAAGGAGGAAACAAAATGTCAGTATCATTCGGCGGTTTCAACGCAAACACCGCAACATTCAAGGTCGGCTCGGCCATAGCTGAGGGCACTCCCGTGGAGATGGACGGCAGCGGCAAGGTCAAGGCGAGCGCCGACGGCAAGGCGTTCTGCGGCATAGCCGCGGCGAGCGACGATGCATACGCCTCGGTGCAGCTCAGCGGAGCGGTTACAGTGAAATGCAGCGGCACCGCACCGTCTGCGGGCTACGCAAAGCTCGCCTCGGACGGTAAGGGCGTCAAGGCGGACACGACCAACGGCAGGGAATACCTCGTGCTTGAGGTCGATTCGACCGCGGGCACCGTTACATTCCTGCTCTGATAATTGAAAGGAGAGATAAAATGTCAGCATTTGATAATGTAAAGCTGGAAAAGGGACTTTACTCGGCGGGCAACTTCACCAAGGCTCTCGAAAGCCTTGACCCGAGCGAGAATTACAAGGGTACTCCGCTCGAGGGGCTGGACGCATATCAGCGCCAGCTCAAGAGATTCGGCATCAGGGTCGGCGGCGCGGGCAGCGACATAGTCGATAAATTCTTCGCTTGCAGCGACAGTGCCGTGCTCTTCCCCGAATACGTCTCAAGGGCGGTGAAGCAGGGTCTTGAGCAGGCGGATATCCTGCCCGGCATCGTTGCGACAGCCACGGTGTTCAACGGCCTCGACTACCGCTCGGTCTCCTCTGTCCCGACGGATGAGGAGAAGGAGCTGAAGGTGGTCAAGGAGGGCGCGTTCATCCCCGAGACCAATATCAGGATGAAGGAGAATCTTGTGAAGCTCCGCAAGAGGGGCAGAGCGCTCGTCGCCTCGTATGAGGCGGTCAGATATCAGCGCCTCGACCTGTTCACCGTTACGCTCAGGCAGATAGGCGCGTACATTGCACGCACCCTGCTCGCCGACGCTATCGACGTGCTCGAGAACGGCGACGGCAACGGCAACGCCGCCCCGGTGGTGGAGTGCGCGACCGACGGCACCCTCGCATACTCCGACCTCATCTCCTTCTGGAACGGCTTCGATCCCTATGAGCTGAACACCGTTATCGCAAGCCCCGACATGATGGCGGCGATACTCAACATGACTCAGTTCAGGGACGCCGCTGCGGGGCTCAGCTTCCACGGCACGGGTAAGGCGGTGACTCCCCTCGGCGCAAAACTGCTTAAATCCTCCGCCGTCGGCGCGGGCAAGCTCATCGGTCTCGACAAATCCGCCGCCCTTGAGATGGTCAAGACCGGCGACGTGATGACCGAGTATGACAAGCTCATTGACCGCCAGCTCGAGCGCGCAGTGATAAGCTGCACGGCGGGCTTCGCCAAGATATTCGACGGGGCATCAAAGGTGCTTTCCGTCTGACGGAGGGATAATTTTGACAGACACTCTGACCGTGCTTAACGCGATGAAAGAGTATTATTCGCCCGACGGGGATACGCAGGAGCTGCTGCCCATGTGCGAGGCGGCGTGCAGGGAGCTTGCCGCAATGGTGAAGCCCGAGGCGGATCTCGGCGACATACGCCTGATAAACGCTGCCGCGGCCTTTGCATACCGCAGATTCTGCATAAAAAAGCTGTTTAACGACGGCGGTGTGACTTCGTTCAAGGCGGGCGACGTCACGGTGAGCGTCTCCCGCAGGGAGCTTGCCGATTACGCCCAAAAAGAAAAAACCGAGGCTCTCGCAGCCGCCGCACCGCTGCTCAGGGATGAAGAATTCCACTTCGGGCAGGTGAAAGTATGAAACTTGCGCCGCTTTTTGACCGCTATGCGACCGCGGCGAGCCTGATGACCGCCGACAATGCGAGCGCCGCCGATATGCGGGCGTTTATCAGCCCGCTGCGCTACAAAAACAAGATGTATCTCTACGGCGTGAATACCGAAATAGGCTATAATTCGCAGGGGCACTACCTCTATATCGGCCCACCCGACCCCGATTTGACCGCAGCGCCGCAGAATTCGTATATCGCCGCGGCCGGCAAGAAATTCAGGGTCGACAGAGCCGAAAAGGTCTATAACGGCGACGAGATTTTCTACATTTGGGCGATAATCCGCGAGATAGTGGAGATAGAATAGGAGTGAGCAAATGAGCGAAATAAGCGCGCTGCCCTCAAGCATCGTTGAGTGGCTCGAGGGCAGAGAAGATCTGGATTATATCAAGTTTCTGACCGAATTCCCGCCGATAAAAAAGGCCGTGCCGCTGAAGAAAACAACGGTCGCCGTCGGCATCAAGGGGATGAAGATAGTCGATTCCTTCGTTGAGAATGACGATGGTGTGCTCGTCAAAAACGAATACTGCCGCAAGGCGGAGATAACGCTGCGCCTGTCTATCCACGCCCCGCTCTCCTCGGGCGGCGCAGCCTGTCACGAGGCCTTCACCGACATTATCGACTGCCTGACCTTTGACTCGGCGCTGGATATTGTCAGCTCGGGGTGCGACAACATAACCGCCGACCGCGACACGGACGCATTCGTGCTCAGCGCATGGCTGACGGTCAACGCCTCGCTGTGCCCCGCCGCTGCATCGAGCCTCGACTTCCCGTCGTTCCTGAGCAAGGAATTGCTGTGCGGCTCGCATATAAGCAACAGCGACATCCACCTCTCGCCGGAGCAGCAGGCGAAGCTGGATACGCCCTATCAGCTCGGCACATATTTCGGCACGGGGGACTCGACGCAGAGCGTGACGGTCGGCTTCAGGCCGTCAAGGCTGCTGGTGTTTGCAAACGGTCTGCCGCTTTTCGCTCCGAACGGTTCGACGGGCAAGAGCTACGCCATGTGCGGTGCCGCTTTCGGGGATTACGCCACCCTCGGCGTCACCCTGACGGAGAAAGGCTTCAAAGTCAGCAGCACGGAGTCGCTCACGGTGCGCTCCTGCTCGCCGCTGCTCAATGACCTCGGCACGACCTACGCATACGCAGCATTCAGATGATTAAAAATTCAGGGCGAGAGTTCAACTCTCGCCCTGGTTGCAAGTGATATGGTAACTTTTCAAGTCGACCATTAGAGATCAAATAGCAAAAACGGTTCACTATTAAAGCGAATTGTTTAAATATTTTACATAAATTTATCAAGCTCGGCGGCGACGATCGGGTTCTTTTTGAACTTGGGGTTATCGTAGAATTTGCCGCGGGCGATAACTTTTTCAACGTTGCGGAGCGCGCGCAGATCATCGAGCGGGTTCTCCGCAGTGACTATCATATCGGCGCTCTTGCCCTTGGCGATGGTGCCTGTCACGTCGCCGAGACCCGCAAGCTCCGCGCTCCTTGCCGTGGCAGTGTAGAGGGCGAAGGAATTCGACACGCCGACGAATTTGTGGAAGTAGTAAAGCTCTCTCCAAAAGTCGTACTGAGTTATCCACGGGCAGCCGACGTCGTTGCCGAGCACGACGGGGATGTCGTTCTCAAGTGCGGCTTTGGCGCACTCGATTATGCCCTCAAAGACGACGTTGCCGTTGTATTGCTCGACCTCCGAGGCGTTGGAAACGCTGCGATCAAAGAGCGCATAGGGCAGCGCAGGGGAGATGGTGGTGCAGAGGAATGCGCCCCTCTCGCGGAACAGCTCGATTATATGCTCGTCGGGCTTTGCGCCGTGCTCGATGGAGTCGACACCGTTCTCAAGGGCGACACGCACGCCCTCGGGGGATTCGACATGCGCGGCGACGGTGTAGCCCGCTTCGTGAGCCTTGTCGCAGACCGCCTTGACCATCTCGGGCGGCATTTTAAGCTCGCCGGGGACGCCCTTCTCTTTGGCGTCGAGCACGCCGCCGGTTATCATCAGCTTGACGATATCGACCTTCTCTTTCTCAGCCTCTTCAAGGCAGGCGAGAGCCTCGTCAATATTGTGAGCAGCTATCGCAACGGAGCCCGCCATGTGGCCTCCGGGCACGGAGATGCCCTGATTTGCGGCGAGGATCCTGGGGCCGTCCTTGCGCCCCGCCGTTATTTCGTCTCTGAGGCGGGTGTCGAAATCTGTAAGGCCGCCGACGGTGCGGATGGTCGTGACACCGCTGAGCAGCTCGAGCTTCGCAAAGGAGGCGACCATTTTGTATGCCACTGCCTTGGTCAGTCCGGTGCTCATTATCGTCTTGACGAGCTTCTCGTTGTCGCGCTGCTTCTTCTGCGGCTTGCCGTTGCCCGCAAGATGCACATGCATATTGATGAGACCGGGCATTATGTATTTGCCCTTTAAGTCGACCTTGGTGTAGCCGTAGGGCACAGCTTTATTCGGCATGATATCAACGATCTTCTCGCCGTCCGTCAGGACAGCAAGGCCCTCTTTGGGCTGCATATCCTTTGTGCCGTCGAGTATCTTGCCGTTCACAAATGCGTATTTCATATCTTTTCCTCTCTTTCCGTAAAGGCCTTGAACGTATTATAGCAAATAAAGCAATAGATTTCAAGACGAGACGCCGTTTTATCAAAGATATCAGAGGTTGAAAAATACGGCGGGATATGTTAGAATATCGGCATAGAATTAGGGAAAGAGGCGTTAAAATGAAATTGATCAGCGTTTTTCTTGCACTTGTGTCACTTGTTTCCGGGCATATCATACAGGCGGATATACGCATCCACCCCGAGAAATACAACCTGATGACGATAGACACCTCAAATCTGCCCGAGCCTGTTGAGGCGCCGACGGCGGATGACTTTGTGCAGCTTAGCGAGGTGAATATGCATTACCGCATCTACGGCGAGGGAGGGGCGCCGCTTATCCTCATTCACGGCAACGGCGGCAGCGTGGATTCCCTTGCAACGGCGGCGCGCTACCTTGCGAATGACTACACCGTTTATGTCACCGAAAGCCGCTGCCACGGCCAAAGCAGCGACCCCGGCGTGATATCATATGAGCTGATGGCGAAGGATATTGCCGAATTCGCCGCCGCAATGGGGATAAAGAAGCCCATAGTGATGGGGCACAGCGACGGGGCGATAATTGCGCTTGCCCTCGCTGCCGATCATCCCGAGCTGCCGGGGGCGATAATTGTCTGCGGAGCGAACTCCGACCCGTCGACCTTCTGGCCGTATTTCCCCGCCGGGGTGAGGATACGCAACGCCGTGCGCAGGGATAAGCTCAACGATCTGATGCTCAACGAGCCTCACTTCACGGCGGAATACCTTGCAAAAATCAACTGCCCCGCCTATATCGTCAGCGGTGAATTCGATATAATGCGCCAGACCGATACGGTCTTTATACGCGACAGCGTGCCGGGCAGCGACATGGCGATCATAAAGGGAGCGGATCACAGCTCCTATATCTCCCGTGACGGAGGGCAGGCATATGCCCTTGCCGTAGAATGGCTGAATCAAAAAGGGTTATAAATAATTATCGGAGTGTGCCGAATGCATACTCCGATTTTTTTAACAAAGGTTTATTATCATCAGTGAGGCGATGCCGAGCAGCAGCCCGCAGACGCTGCGGGCGGTCAGCTTCTCCTTGAAGAATATTGCCGCCGTGACAGCGGAGATTATCGTTGCGCCGCCGTCGTTTATCGGGAACATCACCGCCGAGGGGACTGATCTGCCCGCAACGGTCGCAAGCTGATTTATCACGAGCAGGATGCCCGAGAGTATTATGCCGTAGAGAAAGAGCTTCTTCGGCATCTTTTTAATTTCGTCGGTGCTGCGGCTGCGGGCAAGGCGCAGGAGCAGGCAGGCAAGCATCCCGACCCCGACAAGCCCGAACGCAAGGAATGAGAATACGCTCGCGCTCACATCGGGCAGGAATTTGGAAAACATCTTTTGCGCCACCATTATCATGCCGTTTGAGAGCATACTGCCGAGCAGCAGGAGCAGAGTCCTCGGCGTGAAGGCGCCTTTTTGTTCCTTGGAATAGCCGATGAGCAGCCAGCCCGAGAATATCAGCACGGCAATGCCGACAAACTGCACGGGGCGCATCGGCTCGTCAAACATGAATATGCCCGCAATGCAGGGCAGCAGCAGACCCGCCGAGCCGGCGAGGGAGGCGAGCACCATTACGCCGCTTTTCAGCGCTTCGAGGCCGCAATAGAGATTCAGCGCGAGCGAAAGCGCGCCGAGCGCCGAGATGCCGAATGCGGGCAGGCTGATGCCGCCGACGCCCTCCGCGAGCAGCAGAATCAGCGCCGCACCGCCCGCCAACAGATAGCTGTAGGCGCCGTAAAGAAAGTATGCCGCCGCGCCGTTGACCATGCCGCTTGTCTTTTTGTTAAAGTAGCTCTGCGGGAAGCGCAGCAGCAGGATTGCCGCGAGAAAAATATAATCTTTCATCATTTTATAACTACCACCGTGTTGGGCTGCATCGTGAGCGTGAAGCGGCCGCCGTCGGGGGCAATGCTCAGATAGGGGGTCATGTCGCGGCTCTCGTCAAGCAGCGAAACGGTCCTCAGCTCATCGCCCGGCAGCTCGACGGTGAAGGAGCGGGGCAGGGCGGCTTCGTCATCCGTGTAATATGTCACGACGGTCACGTTCTTGCCGTCCTTTACCGCGGCGGCGGCATAGATATCGGGCACGTCGCACTCCGTTTTGCATTCGTCGCCCGCCGCAAGCAGCTCGCCCCAGGCGTTCAGGGCGTGGTAGCCCTTGAGCGGCTCGAGGGTGCCGAACGAAAACAGACCGTTCATGGTGGAGTTTATTCGGGCGTCATAATACATGAGCATATCGACCGCCTCGCGCTGGCAGGCGGCCATCACTGCGCTTATCATTGCGGCGCCCTTCATCGACAGCTCCGTTTGCAGGCTGTTTTTCCACTCCTCTCCGCTCCAGCCGCGGACATAATTCCACTCGTCGAGTATGCTTTCGGCTTCTGTGTAGCCGAATTCGTCGAGCAGCGCGCGGTGACGGCGGGCGTCGTCGGTGAATCGGGACTTGGCGAGCCCCTCCACGAACGGAAGGTAGAAATCCTCGCTGCGCAGCGGGGAGTTGGGGTCATAAAGATACTTGGAGACCAGTTCGGTCATGCGCAGATACACCAGCGATGCGGTGTCGGCCGCCTGCTTCTCCTCGATTCTCCCGAACAGCCTGGCGACTTCGGACTGCGCCCTGTCCATCGGCAGCGCCTCCAGAAACATTATGAAAGCGGAGATGTTCTGCTCCAGCTCCGCGAGCACATGGGCCGAATCGGTCGGCCACTCCCCCTCGAAGAAACCGTCCCAGTAATGGGCGGCTATATATTCCTGACGCTCCTGCATGTCCGAAATCATCGCGGGGACGTCGGGCAGCGGGAAAGCGCGGTATGCCGGAGCCGTGGCCGTACGCCGGCCTCCGCAGGAGACGAGCAGCAGCATGCAGCCGAGGACGGCAAGAAATTTCATCTTCATACGACGAAGCATTTCATTCAAAATTCAAAACAGGTTCTAAAGTTAGCCAAAATTGTGGTATTTTTGACGGAAATGCTTCGATTGAGAACAATACTGACTACCGCCGCGCTTTCCGCGGCCACGCTCGCAGGCCTTCCCGCCGCAGCACAGTTCTATTCGCTCGGCAGCGAGCCCGCATCCGTAAGATGGAGCCAGGTCGAAACTCCGACCTACAGAATCATATATCCAGCCGGTCTGGACTCCCTTGCCCGCGTCTACGCCCTGAATCTGGAGCAGGCGGCGCAGGTGGTCGGCGGCACCTCGGGATTCCGGCCGAACGAGAGCTTCAGCAAGCGCATGCCCGTCGTCCTCCATGCGAATGCCGCATATTCCAACGGCCTGGTGGGCTGGACGCCGCGCAGGATGGAGCTCATGACCATGCCGGACCCGTTCGATCCCGAACCTACACCATGGGATATTCAGCTGGCGGTTCACGAGTCCCGGCACGTTTCGCAGATGCAATATTCCTCAGCCAGACCGTTCAGAGGCTGGAGGATAGTC
>ENA-OOXJ01000111-OOXJ01000111.1-human-gut-metagenome-genome-assembly--contig:-NODE-111-length-74337-cov-3.672168_pt1 | contig 74337 bp, 64 predicted proteins | sample MGYA00241587_ERZ501343 | MGnify/ENA primary metagenome ERZ501343 (study PRJEB25962, sample SAMEA2042918) | human gut metagenome | biome: human gut; feature: human-associated habitat; material: faeces... | reverse complement strand
GGTAAACCGGTGAAAAATATTGAGCTGTGGCAAAAGCTTGATCAATTGGTGAGCACTCACGACATTGAGTGGAAATGGGTTAAGGGACACGCGGGAGAACCTGGCAATGAAAAGGCTGATGAACTCGCCAATCGCGGTGTTCCTAAAAAAGCGTGAAGGATAGAAAACAAATGGCAAAAACTTACAACCGTCAGGTTGCGTTGGATACCGAAACGACCGGTATGGAAATTGAAGCGGGAAACCGTTTGATTTCTATTGGCTGCGTGGAGATTGTGGGGCGCTCGATCACAAAGCGCACGTTCTACAAACTCATTAATCCAGAGCGTGAAGTTGAGGAAGGCGCCGCAAAGGTTCACGGCTATACGTGGGACAAGTTAAAGGGCAAGCCGCTTTTTGTCGACATCGTGGACGATTTCCTTGCTTTCATCAAAGGCAGTCAGCTGATCATTCACAATGCGGCTTTTGACGTGGCGTATCTCAACATGGAATTGGAACGTCTGGGTAAAGGGCAGGTGACGGATTACTGCGAAAGCGTTCTCGATACTTTGCCGTTGGCCAAGTCGCTTCGTCCGGGGCAGCGCGTGAGTTTGGATGCTCTGTGTTCAGCCTATGGCATCAATAACACAGATCGCACGTTGCACGGCGCCTTAATTGACGCGAAACTGTTGGCTCAGGTGTATTTGGCCATGACTCGCGGTCAGGAGTCACTTGATATCACATCGGTGGATATGAAAAGTCTTCCGCCGATGCCGGATGTGACTAAGCTTCGTGTTGTCAAAGCTAGCGCTGAGGAAGAAGCTCTTCACGAGGAAACGCTTAAAGCGATTGAGAAAGAAAGTAAGGGTAATTTGGTTTGGAAGACCGAAGAGACCTCTGTTGCTTGACTTCCGACATATCTATTAGAGAGTTACAAAATGTCACTTTAGGGCCGTAGTGGCCCTAATGTGCTTTCAGGTTGCATTCGGTAACATTGATTTGTTAAATCATTGAGAGTTTTGCGAATAATGCAGTTAAAAACCGTTTTTGTTATTTCAGTTATAGCAGCCGCAGTGCTTGCCGGATGCGGTGATAAAAAAGCATCGGTTGAGCGTGCCCCCATTGAAGTGGCGACCATGACAGCAACGCCCACAACGGCGTTTCGTTGGGTGGATACTTTCGGGCAAACGGAAGGTGCAGAAGAGGTTGAGGTGCGTGCTCAGGTTTCCGGAGTCTTGCGTAAGCTCAATTTCAGAGAAGGTGAACGAGTCAAGGCCGGTCAAACGCTTTTTGAAATTGAAAAAGATCCCTATGAGGCTCAATTAAGACAGGCTCGAGCTCAAACACAACAAGCAAAAACGCAATTGATTAAAGCTCGTCGAGATGCCAAACGAGCTTCAGAACTCATCAAAGTCAACGCCGTGAGCCGTCAGGAGTATGACGATGCGCAAAGTGCACTCGCGGTGGCTAAAAGCGCCTTAGCCTTAGCCCAGGCTCAGGAGCAGAATGCGGAAATTGATCTTTCCCATGCAATGGTTCCCGCGCCGGTTGACGGCATTGCCGGTAAAAGTGAAGTCAATATCGGTTCATTGATTTCAGCCGGTACAACACTTTTAACGTCTATCACACAACCTGATACGCTGCGCGTTTCGTTTGCAATCGGTGATAAGTCGCTTGCCGGAGCAACACTGACCAAAGATAATTTGGTTCGAGTCTTTTTGCCCGACTCAAAAGAATTTTTACCGGCTAAGTTGGATTTCATCAGTCAACAAGTCGATGCAAATCGTGGTACGCTGAGACTGCGTGCGGTTTTGCCTCCCACGGATAAATTCCTTCCCGGCCAGTATGTTCAGGTTCGGCTTATGATGGGTGAGTATCAAAATGCCTATCTTGTGCCGCAGGGTATTGTGCGCCAGAAATCCGATGGCACTTATTCGGTCTACGTGATGGAAGAAGGTGTGGCGCGCGAGCGGGGTGTTTTGCTTGGAAACTGGGAAGGCAAAGACTGGATTGTCACTGGTGGCTTAAAGCCGGGCGATAAAGTGATTACCAATCAGATTCTGCGGCTCAGAGAAGGGATCAAAGTGACGGAGAAAAACGCTTCCGAGCCTCAGAACGCCGCCACCGGGGACACCAAGCAGTAGCCGGAGGACAAGATGCTGTCGCAATTTTGTATCCGCCGTCCGATTTTTGCATCCGTGATGTCCATAATGATTGTGCTCGCAGGCTTGGTCTGCGCGCGCATTTTGCCTCTGTCTCAATATCCGGACATTTCTCCTCCAAGTGTATCCATTTCAACAAGCTACGAAGGGGCTGACGCTCAGACGCTTGCTCGTACCATTGCCGCTCCGATTGAAGATCAGCTCTCGGGTATTGAGGGGTTGCAGTATTACACCACTTCTTTGCGCTCTAACGGTGATGTGCGCATTTCCTGTACGTTTGAAGTCGGCATCGATCCGAATGACGCCATGCTTGAAATCAATAACCGTGTGCGTACAGCCGAAAGACGGCTGCCCGAGACGGTTCGTCAAAACGGTGTGACGGTGAGAAAGCGCTCAGAAGAAACCCTTTTGATGATGGCGTTAACATCGCCCGACGGGTCGATGAATCCCACGCAAATGGCCGACTACGCGACGCTCAACATTGTCGATGACTTAAAGCGTATTCCGGGCGTGGGCGACGTAAGTATCTTCGGTAACGTTCAAGGGGCCATGCGTATTTGGCTCAATCCCGACAAAATGGCTCTGTTGGGTGTGACAGTGGGTGACGTTGAAAATGCCGTTGATATTCAAAACCAACAGTATGCGGCCGGCCGCGTGGGCGCAGCGCCAACGGCTCCCGATCAGCAGCTTTTTTACACGGTGACAACCGAAGGTCAGCTTTTAACTGAAGAGGAATTCGGAAACATTACGATTCGCTCCGACGGTCCCGATGGCATTATTCGCTTAAAGGATATCGCTCGGGTTGAAGTCGGTAAACGCAGCTACGATTCCTACAACCTTTTAAACAGTGCGCCGGCTATTACTGTGGCTGTGTACCTGCAAACGGGTGCCAACTCCATGAGTACGACTGAGCTTGTGAAAGAGCGCGTGGCAGAACTGGCTCAGCACTATCCAAAAGGCCGCATTACCCACACCATCACCGACGATACGACGATCTTTGTGTCTGCCTCATTGCACGAGGTGGCAAAGACATTGATTGAAGCCGGTATTTTGGTGCTTCTAGTCGTTTACCTTTTCTTGCAAAGCTGGCGCGCAACCCTTATTCCGATGATCGCGGTTCCGGTCTCTTTGATTGGGACGATGGTGGGATTGTGGGCGTTTGATTTTTCACTCAATACGCTCACGCTTTTTGCCATGACACTGGCCATTGGTATTGTGGTTGATGATGCCATCGTGGTGCTTGAAAACGTCGAGCGCATCATGGTCTCTGAGGGGGTCTCTGCGCGGGTGGCTGCCAAACGGGCTATGAAGGAAGTGGCCGGTGCCCTGGTGGCTATTGTGTTAGTGCTCTCGGCAGTGTTTGTGCCGGTTGCGTTTTTGGGCGGCATGGCCGGTGAACTTTATCGTCAGTTTGCTGTGACGATCACGATTTCCGTCGCCCTTTCAGGCTTTGTGGCCTTGACGCTCACACCTGCGCTTTGTGCCATTTTGCTTAAACCCCGAACCAAAGATCCGGCGAAATTCTTCCAACGCTTTAATTTGGGCTTGGGACGCTTTACGAAGTTATTCCAACGCCTGGTGGGTTTGGCTCTTCATCATCGAGTGGCAAGCGGCGTGTTGCTTTTAGCGGTCATGGCGGCCTGCTGGCAGATGGTTCAGATTACACCGACCTCTTTTGTGCCCAGAGAAGACCAAGGGGTTGTTCGTTTGAGTCTTTCGTTACCGGAAGGTGCTTCACAAACCCGTACCGAGCGAGTTTCCGATGAACTGCAAAAGAAAATGGGTCAAATCGAGGGGGTGGAATCCGTTTTGACCCTGACGGGCTTTGATACGGTTGCCAATGACACACGACAAAACGCCACCACTTTTGTGCTGAAGCTTAAGCTTTGGGATGAGCGTAAGAATACGGCCAATGACGTTGTTCAAATTCTCACGAAGATGGCCGAAGACATTACCGAGGGCAGAGCCACGGCTTCAACCCCGGCGCCAATCAGAGGTCTAGGGTCTTCGGGCGGTTTCTCGGGATTTTTGCAATCTCGAGAAAGCGATGATCCGGTTCAGTTGCAGCAAGTGGCCGATAACTTCATTGATGAGTTGAGCCGTTCGCCCCTTTTAACCGGCGTTCGTCACACGGCCATGGCCGAATCGCCCATGTTATTAGTCAATGTCGACGAAGCAAAGGCCTTGGCTATGGGTGTATCTATTTCAGACATCTACGATACGCTCTCAGCCTTTATGGGCAGTACCTATATCAATGACTTCACGCGTAACGGCAAAATTAATCGCGTGATTATGCAAGCGGACACCGACTACCGTATGAAGCCTGAGGATTTGGGGCGCTCATGGGTAAGAAACAACGTCGGTGAAATGATTCCGATGTCTACATTGGTGTCTTGGGAGAGAACATCAGGTGCAGAGACCATGTCGCGCATGAATGGCTATCTTGCTGCGCGCTTTATGGGTGAGGCGGTTCACGGGGTGAGTTCCGGTGAAGCCATCGCGGAAGTGGAACGCATCGGAGATGAAATGCTCCCGGAAGGTTACGCTATCGGTTGGACCGGTCAAGCCTTCCAAGAAAAGCGTTTAGGAGCTTCAGCTTCCACAGCTTTCATTTTCGGCATTATTGTGGTGTTTCTCATTTTGGCTGCTCAGTATGAGCGTTGGTCGTTGCCGATCGCCGTTGTGCTCGCGGTGCCATTTGCCGCGTTGGGGGCGTTGCTCGCAACTTATTGCCGGGGACTCTCGAACGATATTTACTTCCAAATCGGTTTATTGGTATTAGTGGGCCTATCGGCCAAGAATGCCATTTTGATTGTGGAATTTGCCGCCCAGAAGTTAGAGCAGGGTAAGAGTGTCTTTGATGCTGCCCTTGAGGCAGCCTCTTTACGGTTGCGTCCGATTTTGATGACCTCTTTTGCTTTCATTCTTGGTGTGGTGCCTCTGGCTTTGGCTACCGGTCCCGGTGCGGCTGCTCGCCAATCCATGGGTACCGGTGTGTTAGGCGGAATGTTGGTTGCCACATTTATCGCCATTATCTTTGTGCCGGTCTACTTTACTTGGTTCGTCTCTAAGAATCCGGTACGGCGAGATGATGACGATGAGGATGAACGTGCTTCACCTTTCTTGAGTCATCCGGAAAAGCCGGAAGAGCCAAGCGACGGTAAATAAAGAGAGTAAAGAGGCCCGTGCGAGTGTACGGGCCTTCTCTTAGGAAAATTCTATTTCAGATGCCTCTCTGTCGACAGACTTGCTTTTCAGAAATTAACAAAGCTTCAAAACTATAACCAAATGGTTCGCTAAAAAAGCGCCAAGTAGTGTGTTAAAAAATTGCCAAATAGTTCGATGAAAAATCGTCAAATAGTTCGTTGATTCTGAATGAATTGCAATAATGATATTCCAATATGTATTAACCCAGATTTTCCATTAGCCGGATTGGACAATAATTTTGTTAGTATCAAAGAGCTCAGAAAGCCATTTTCGCTTTCTACCAATTGAGATTAAATTAGGTAGTGAGAAGGGAATTGAAGATGGAGTTGATACTTTAAAGACCTTGGCTTCAAAAATCGATACAACGAAAATGCAACCTCCGTCTTTTTTGATGGTTTTAATAGCAAGTGGAGAGTACGCCTATCGACGAGAAGATGGTGTATTGGTTGTCCCCATTGGATGCCTGAAAGATTAAAAAATCGTCGGTTTTGTCAAAGTACGTTATCTCTTTTGTTTTCAGTATTAAACCGTTAATCAAAAAGCCGCCGACAATGCTTTGAATTTTGTTTGTCGGCGGCATTACTTGTCAATGGGAAATATCCTTCCAAGAGCGCTTATCAAACATTGAGCCTTCAACTTTCCAGAACTTCTCCTCGCGGTACTGATTGGCGGTCAGCCCATCAGGGACAAACGTATAACGAGTCGCTTTGTTGACTCGAATGTTTTGGTTATTGAGCGATGCAAAGATAAATTTCATCGTATCTACAATCCCGACGTAATCATCACTAATTTGCAGCGGAGCATTGGCGTTTGCTTTTTGTGGTTTAATCAGTAAAAGCGAGCTCGGACGTCCCACGGAGCCTTTTTGGTTAACGGCAGCTAATTCCGGTACAACACCGGAGCTATGGTCCGATACCACCACAATCGTAGTGTTATCATAGATTTTTTCCTTTCTCATCCAATCAAACCAATCGCCCAAGGCTTGAAGGGAACAGGTTTCAGCGGCCATTTGACCGATCGGAATTCCATCCGGACGAGCCCCGGGAGTTTCGTAAGGCAAGAGTTTGCATGTACCCGGTTCAGAAAACCATGGGTAGTGGCTTAATTCCGAGTCAATGAATTTGAACGTATTTTTTTGCGCGCGAGTATTGGATACCGTGGGCAGGAGCTTGAATAACGCCAGATCACGGTAGGTGTTGTAAACCAAAGCGGCAGTACTTTCACCCATCAGACGTTCAATCCAACGGCCGTCCTTGTAGATCATGTTTTTAAGTCCCCAAGGAACGGCATTAAAGAAACTCACGGCAATCAAGAAACTGTCGCTGTTGCCGCGGTCAATTTTGAGATTGTTTTCGGCCGCATAACGGCGAATGTAGCTGTCACCGATGTTGCGAATTAATAATGGCTGATGGCTTGTGTATTTGGCCAAGCGTTTTCTTTCCGTCCAGTTTCTTTCGTAAAGCGAAACATCAAAAGACGGTCCGAAACGATTAAGCGTATTGGCAAAGCCACGATTGACCTTTTCAGCCAGTGTCAGGTTTTCGTCCTTATTTAATTCCCAAGGGGTACAAGCTTCTTCACAAATAATGGACGGAAGGCTTGAAATAGTGGAAGGACCGGTTGCCAACGCCTCGCGATACCAAGTAAAGCCTTTGTATTGGTTTTTTAATGCTGGCGTTTCTTGCATGATGCGATCTAAGTGACGTCCCGCGAAAGCATCAAGCATCACGACAACCACATTTTGCCCTTCTTTGCTAAAACCGAACAGTCGGTCGTTATAGTCCGGTAAATCGACTGTTTGCGTGTTTTCGGCGTCTCGAGACCAGGCTTCCTGTGTGGACCAGAGAATAAAGACAGAATTAAAGAGACTGCCCGCAATGCACAGTATCAAAATATTTTTAATCCAGACGACTTTATTGCTGCGGATAAGCCAAACGAAAACAATGGAAAATAAAGTGATCACCGCGACATCAACCACAACATTGACATTGCGGAAAAGGGGCTCTGGGTTGGCGATGATAAACGCATTGATCGTTCCGACGTTCAAAGGCAGCAGGAACGCATAGACGGTCATTAAAAGCGAAATGAACGCAAAGGTGTAGCCAGCGAAATCCGCGTAACGGGTCAATTCAAAAAGCTTAGTCAGGCACCAGAAAATGACGCCTGCGACGCACACACAGGCTAAAAGCATGGCGAGCACTTCTTCAATACGCGAGAAGCCTTCCGGAGCCGTGCTGAAAGCTTGAATCGGCAGATAAAACGCTAAAAGAATAACAAGCCAGATAGCACCCGGTGTTAAGAGCGCAGCGGGCTTGGACTCACTCGGATAGAGCAGATTCTTTAAGCCAAACTTGAAATTAGTAAGCGTGAGCGAAATGATCAGGAACGCAAAAGAGGCGCTCAGAGCAAAGTAGCGTCGATTTAAGCCGAGACAGCTCCATTTGTACCAAGTGTTGAGTTCATAGTACAAAAGCAATGCAATGAGAATCAGGGCAATGGGGTGCTTCCACATGCGCAGTCTGACGCACTCGATAACGGCGCATGCTGCGAGCAAAAGAAAAGCGTAGTCAGAATAGGCACTTAAAGAAAGCTTGAGATCATCGCTAAACCAAGTGATCTGATTACTGCTTAAAACGGCCAGAGCGACAGCCAAGCCCCAGAGGTAGACAAGATAACCGTTTACGATAGAGGGGCTGCTTTGAAAGGTTGTGCCGCTATCGGTGAAGGCAAAAATCTTAAGCCAAGTGCTTTTAATAAGAAGACCCAACCCACGAAGTTTGTTGGCAAAGTGGCGCACCAGGTCATAAACAATATTCTTGCCAAGCGAGAAGATATTGTTGAAGGTCCAGTAAAGCACCAGGCCTGAGGCGGCGTTATATAAAAGCACCAAAAAGAGCGCGGCCATGCCGTAGAGCTGGTACTTGTCACGCTTGGAGAGATTTTTGGTGTAAATCAGGGCGCTGGCGATATTGATGACCGTCATCAGTATCGGCATGAAGTTGATCGCAAAGTCTCCGATTTTGAAAAGTTCGTCAGGCTTTGAAAGATCGGCCAATCCTAAAAACGAAATACCTTGTAACGGTTCAAAGTGGCTTAGGAAATGGTAAGCCGCAAAGAAAAACGGAATCTGCAGGAAAAAACCGATACTCGATCGCAGGGTCAATAGCGGTGAGTAACCGGCCTGTCGATGCATCGTCGTGATCATGGCAAAGCGCTCTTGACCCTTATAGGCGCGCTTAATCATTTGCTCCTTAGCTTCAAAGCTTTTGCGAAGAGCTCTTTCTTCTTCCTGCCAGGCTTCAGCTTTCATGTAGATGGGCAGAATCACAAAGTTGACGATAAGACTCATCACGATGATGGCCCATCCCCACTGTTGGGTGATATCGAATCCCCAAAGCAGGGCCTTGTGCATCCAATATTCAAGCGGAGCGATGAAAAGGGTATATAAAAAGTCAATCATTTTTGTGAGTCTTCTGAGTGTGAACGGAGTTAGCCATATCAATCAAGGCTTGGGCGATCGGTTCTCCCGCGTGCCCGAAATTGACAACGTTTTCACGTCGAATGGCTTCAATGCGGCTTGCCATGTCTTCGTGACGCATCAAGAGATCTTTAACCAAAGCGGGAATATCCTCTTCATTTCCCGGTAAAACGCGTTTGCCGAGACTATCGAGCGCTTGCATTTCCCAGGCTTCATGAGGAATTTCCCAGGCTTCAAAGCCATCCTTTAAGGGACCGTTGCCAACGGAGATAACCGGACGCAGGAAGATGAAAGCAAAATCAAAAATAACGCCCGAGACGTCAGAAATCATCAGTTGGGCGCGGCTCAAACTCTTAAAGCCATCGGGATTTCTATCCCACTCGATGTTGTCAAACGCTTTTAATTCCGACTGAAGTTTTTCCATAAGCTCTTTATCGGAAATAAAGCTTTGCGGGTGGGGGCGCAAAATGACGTGATAGCCCGCTTGAGCTAAAAGTTTCGGAATCATGGATCCCGTTCTGGTCAGTAAACCGTTTTTGCCCCACGTCGGTGCAATAAGAATGGTATTGTCATCGGGCTTTAAATCGGCTGTTTTTCGGCTAAGCATTCCGTCAAAATAGGGGCAGCCCAAAAGGGGCAATTCCTTGGGTTTGGTATGCCTTAAGGATTCCAGTGCACGAAGGCTTTTGGCCTGTGCGGGGCCCGCGCAGAAAACGGCGTCATAGTAGTCGAAGCTATAGAACTTATAGGTGTGGATGTCGCCTGCGGCATGGACAATGTGGACGTACTTTTTAACGCCTGCTGAACGTCTGATTTGAAGAACGTCAACGCCCGGGGTTGTCAGAGCAAACACATCGGCTTCTAAAAAGCCCAAAGCGGTGTAGGCGGTTTGCCCTTTACCGATAAATTTCGCGTGAACCCATTTATCCAAGCCGCTTTTAAAAACGGGATCGTTTTCATCGCTGGTGAGATAGGTGCAGCGAACATTTTTAGCGGCAAGCGCTTCCAAAACCGGTTTAAAGGTTGACCAGTAGGCAGCCGACTCGGCGTAAAACACGATGGAATTATTCTTCAGATCGTCTTTTTTACCCGTGAATTTAAAAAAGACTGAACGCACCATACTCGGCAGTTTTCTCACCAGAAAGTAAGCGCTCGAAGTCAATCCGATCAATACAGACAAAAGCATGCTGCCCGTGCCAGGATCAAGATAGGCGTAAGCATTGATCGGTAAGTAGATGAGCAAACCGATGGAGGCGAATTGAAGTGCTTTATCCAAATACATCATTTTGTTTGTGAAATTTTCAAAACAATTATTCTGACTGCCAGTGCGGAGACAAAAATCAAAGTTGACATGGCGGCTCCTTCGGAAATAAAACCGCTGTCAATCATTTGAATCGCTGCCACGGCAGCGGGCATTGTCTCCGGCGTATACAAAAACACCACCGCAGAAATCGTTGTCAGGGCGGAGGCGAAAAGATAACAGAATACCTCACCAAGCCCAGTTTTGCATAACGGCAAAATAACTAGCCTGATAGTCGAAAGGGGACTCACTCCTAAACTTTCTCCCACGGTTTCGTAACGGGGATCAATTTGGCTGAAAGTATTGCCGGCTGTGATATGGGCGACGGTGTAAAGGTGAATGAGGGTATTAAACACCAATAAAGTCATGGCACCTGTGGCACTTGCGAAAATCGAGCAGCCGGAAAAAGCTAAAGCGAACGCTAGGCCCAACACCGTACCCGGAATACAAAGGGGAAGAAGAGCGGTGGCCGAAAAAAGTTTTGTGAGGGCGGGCGGGATGTTTTTAACGCGTCGAGTCAAGTAAGCGCCGACAAAACTCACAATGGTGCCGATGGCTGCAACGCTGGTTGCCAATACAAAACTATTTATCCAGGGATCAATGCCATAGGTGGAATTTTTAAAGCTGTAGTTGGCGAGCGTCATCTCGGGGACATAAGGCCAGAATGTCACAAAAGAGCCGTAGATGACAACAAGCACACACGAGGCTTCGAATATAAGAAAGAGCCAGGCAGCGATACTCCAGCCGATGGGATGCTCAGAGAAGGGACGGGCGGGGATATCACCCGCTTGAGCAACAGTCATCGGGTACTTGGATGTGAAATAAAAAGCCAGGATGCAAGGCAGCATCAGCCATAAACTCAGAAAGCCCGCGGCGGCCCAGTCTTGATTGCCGATGGCTTGGTTATAAATTTCGGTGGCAAGCATGCTGAAGTTGCCGCCTAAGAGCTTGGGGACACCGAAGTCAGTGACCGTCAAAACAAAGGCAATTAAAAAGGCGTTGATGAAGCCTACGCGGCAATGAGGAAGAATAATGGTTAAGAAGCTCTTCAAGGGCGAGGCTCCTAATGAGCGGGCGGCCAATATCAGGCCGGCATCTAACCTTTCAAGACTTAAAAGCAATTGCAAAGTGGCATGAGGAAGCGTGAAAACAAGCGCTCCCAAAAAGACCCCGGTTGCACCGTAAAGGGGCGTTTGAATGATTAATCCGTTGTTGCCGATCAAATAGATAAGACCGATGGCGGGCATGACCGATGGGGCAAAAAGCGCGATGGGGAAAATGGTTCTTGCGGTTTTGGATGCAAAACCTTTGGTGTTTACGATCGTGTAGGCGATTGTAAATCCTGCAACACAGGCTGAAAGGCCAACGGCAAGGCCCATGACCATCGTATTAAAAAAGGCCCTCAGATTAAAACCCGTTATAAATGAAGTCAGTGCCGGTCCATCGGACAAAGTTGAGAAAAGACTTATCGCGGCAGGCAAGAGCCCGGCAAGTAAAAATAAAATGCAAAGAGTCAAAAGGGATGCGGCATGTTTGAGCATCAGTCCTGCTCCCAGGTGTGCCAACGTTCTTGAGGCAGTCTTATCGCATAAAGTTTGCCGATGGATAACGAGTCGGCTAACGGTGATGTACGGGGAATACGGGCAGAAATTTTTGTTTTAAAGTCATTTAAAAGGAAATGCGCCAAGACGCTTTCCCCTGAAAATTCTTTGGCTAATAACTCCGCCGTAAAGGTCAATGCTTCACTTAAAGTTCTTTCAGTAGCCTCAAAGACTTCAACATCACTGTGGCGGATGCCGGTGAGTTTACCGTTATTGATTGCGGGTACACGAATGAGATTCATGCCGCCGGCAAAGGTCGCTACAAAAGGCGAGGCCGGATGATCAAATATCGCTTGAGGTGTGCCGGCTTGTTCTACTTTGCCGTTATGAATAATGACGATGAAATCCGAAAGCGAAAGGGCTTCATTTCGGTCATGCGTTACCATCACGGTTGTGATGCCGGCTTTTTGTTGGATTTCACGCAACTCGCGCCCGATGGTTAAACGGTTTTGAGCGTCAAGCGCAGAAAGCGGTTCATCCAGAAGCAAAAAACGTGGATTGATAGCCAAAGCCCGTGCAATAGCCACACGCTGCTTTTGCCCGCCCGATAGCTCATGAGGATAACGGTTTTGAAGTTCTTCCAAATGAGTCAGTGACAAGAGGTGCGCGAGCTTTTCTTCCTTAATCCTTTGATCAACCTTACTGGAGACGCCATACAGAATATTGTCCCTAACCGTAAGGTTGGGGAAAAGCGCATAGTGTTGAAAAACAATGCCGGCTTTGCGGTTGGGTAAGGCAATATCGGTAATGTCTTCATTACCGAAGATGATCCTACCTTTTGTGGCTTTTTCAATACCGGCTAAAACCATGAGAAGCGTTGTTTTACCGCTTCCCGATGGTCCCAAAATGCTGGTAAAGGCACCCAATGGAATCGACAGATTAATCTCGGAGAGCACGTGCGTGGAGCCAAACGATTTGCTTAAGTTTTTAATCAGTAATTGGTTATCCATAGGCTCACCTTGATGCAATGCTTTGCCATTGGTCGGTTATCGCTTTTTTCTCAACGGCCGCTTGTCTGAAATCTAAAGTCAAAAATCGAGCAACCAGTTTTTTGCCGGTTTCGGTTGAATAGCGGTCAATGGAGGAAATGCCGCTAAACGAAGCGGCGATATCAGCAACGGGTTTGGATGCGCAAAAGTCAAGAAAACGCTTGGCTAAAATCGGATGTGGACTGCCTTTGGGCAAGGCGCAACCTTCAGCGTCCCAAGCGATGCCTTCTTGTGGCTCAACGGTGATCACCGGTATAGAAAAGCGCATAAAGGGTCTGACAAAAGCCTCTGAGGTAAGCGCAATTGGAATTTCACCTTGAGCGGCCATGGCGGCTGGCCTTGCGCCCGAAGCCGTATAAAAAAGAATATTTTCGTGAAGCTTTTCAATGTAGCGCCAACCGACTTTTTCACCCTTTGCCTGAAGCCACCCCATCAAAAACATAAAGCCAGTGCTTGACGCGACTGGGTTTGGCATGACAATTCGGCCTTTATAGATGGGATTAAGAAGATCGTCCCAAGTCTTTGGTACCGGAAGTTGGTACTTTTCCATTAGTTCAGTGTTAACGCAAATTGATCCGCCCCAAGCGTTAATGCCAAACCATGAAAAATCCCGGGCTCTCATTTTTGAGTTGATGGCCGATGCGTTCCGGGGGCTGTAAGAATCCAATAGGCCCGCCTGATTGAGCCTTTCCAGGGCAATGGCGGAAAGCCCCAAAATGACGTCGGCTTTGGGATTGTCTTTTTCGGCCATAAGCCTAGCCGAAATGGGGCCTGCTGAGTCACGAATGTAGGTAATCTCAATATCGGGGTTTTCTTTTTCAAAGGCCTCTTTATAAAGAGGTAAAAACTCCGGTTCCACTGCCGTGTAGACAAGCAACCTCTCTTTGGCCGAAACGCAGGATGCGTTTGCCAAAAATAAAAGGACAATGAAAGAAAGGAGAGCTTGAAGTACTCGGCTCATTCGAGTCGGAATTCCTTTTTGATGGACTCGATTAAGAAACGGGCGACTTTATCCGAGGCCTTGGAGGGCTTCGCATCTGTGTTCATTTCAATTAAGCTATCCAAAACCCGCTCTCTGAGCGTAGAAGAACTTACGCCTTCTGTGCGTGGGAAAATCACGAGATTTTCCTCCGGGATATGGTTGGAGTTGTCAGCACCGTGCACCAACAGGTCGCAGTGATGTTCCTTCATGTAGTCAAAAGAAATAAGCCAAGGACTGGGAACCACTTCCGAGACGTACTTGATGGACTCTAAAATTTCTTTTCGTTCTTCAAAATTTAATTCCGGGGTATAGCCTTTTTTCTGTTTAATTTCATCATCGGTGGTCAGGGCAACAACCACATCGCCAATTTCAGAGGCCTTCTTTAAAAGACGGATATGACCGTGGTGGATGAGTGTGGCGGACATATCGACCATGACGCGCGGGCGTTTTTTCTCAGACATTGCAACTCCTTGGTTTTGTGCTCTTTGAGAATGTTACTCTCACTCGTTTGTTAAAAGAGAACAATTCTCGAACTATAGTCCTAAATTTTATTTTTTTGGCGTGAAAATGGTGTCAAAAAATCATCTCAGCGTTGAGTCTCTGGAATAAGTCATTTAAAGTTTTTTTTCTTGAGGCACCGACTTTATTCAGCATAACTCAAATCTGCTCATGATTAAGAGAGGCATATTGTGCTAGAAAAATTGTATGGGTGAGGCTAAATTTTTCAGTAAAGCGACAACACTCCAAGCGGTTGAGGTGCTCGATTTGGGGTTGGTGGGGTCGGGTTTCCCGGCCACGGTCAGCTCTGCCCGCATGAGATTGTTTTTAAGACAGATGCGGTGGATGTTTTCAGTGCTGCCCGGATCACTTGTAATTTGAACGGTTGCCTGCTTAAGAGTGCTGGATGCAAGGGCCGCGGCAACCGCGACATTGACATTTTTTGGAAAGCCATCGATGGCTTCTGATACTGATCCGGTAAAAATGACTTTTTCTTTATCTGTCGAAAGAGTTTTACCGTTTAGGTAAGGAGCGCCCTCTAAGCTTTTTGGGGCCTTTGTATTGCCAATCTGCACTTGAGCATTACCCATAACGGCGAATGTTTGCATTAAGTCCAAAGCGCCAATCGCTCCATTGGGCAGGTAGACCTTGCGGTGGTTTGCTTTGGCAGCGCTTTCAAGCTGTTTTCTAAAAACATCATCAGCCAACGCTCCAATTGAGGCGATGACAAGATCGGAACCGTGTTCAAGCACACGTTGGGCATATTCTTTCACCGCATCCCGGCCTGCGAATTCAACCACGATGTCAGGAAAACCCGATAGGAGATCTTCCAGTGTTGTGCAGGCGTCCGCATCCAAAGAGTCGGCTAATTCATTGGCATGCTCTTCATGGCGGGCCATTATGGCGACAATTCGATAGTCGTCAGAAAGCAGTCTTTGCGTTTCTCTGCAGAAAATATGAGCCAGTGCCCCAGCGCCGATTACTGCGACCGTTTTCATATGAAAAGACTCCTTAAGAAGAATTAACCGAAATCGTGTTTGAGTTTAATTTTTTTGAGCCAATAGCTGTAATAAGACGGTAAAAAAGCCTGGACATCAATACCGTAAGCTTCAGCTAACACTCGGGCAATTTCAGGTGCGTTTCTGAAATAATCCTGTGTTTGGGGCATATCATCGACCGTGAGGATAAAGGATGATAACAGTCGTCCCAAATCTCGAATAATCCATTTCTGAGGTGTTTGACCGGAAAACACCATGGCAGAATCCAAATCCCAAAAGCCCATGGAGTCACCCTGGACATAGAAATTCGCCAGTTTTATATCACCATGGGCCATACCGGCATCATGAAGGCGTCTTAATAAACGTCCGGCATTTTGCAGCAATTCGTAGCTATTGGGTTGAGCGCGCAGGGCGGCACTGGCTGTTTGAGCGTCTTTGAGCGCTTCGGTAATGATGTAAGAGTCAGAAATAAGTTCCAGAGTGCGCCTTTCACCAACTGCCAATACTTTGGGAGTGGCTAGTCCGGCTTCTTCAAGTTTTTTAGCAACAACGATTGTCCAAAAACTTCGCGACGGCTGAACGAAGTAGCGAAAACGTAAACCGAAAGCTTTTTGGTGAAAACGAACGTGTTTACCAAACACGGTTGTCTCGCCGACCTTAAAAAGACTGGCGGTTGTTTTTTTTGAATGCTTTTGAAAAATACCGCCTTCGATAGCATCATCAAGCGTACTTGCTATTTTCAGAAGATCATTCTGTAAGTCACACGGCAAAACGTGGTAACGAAGATTACCGATTCTGACTGATTGAGCCCCGTTTGCAGGATTCAATAAGGTGGTGAGTTCCGGACTCCAACGTGTATACATGATTCTCTTCCGACAGAAATTCTTGAAACAATGTTACTCGAGTTTTTCGATCAAATCTCAATCCAATAGGGAGTGTGATCACTGGGTTTTGGCCATTTGCGAGGGACTTTATCAATGTCTACGGCCTTAACTTTGGACTTTAGCGCATCGGAAACCAAAATATGGTCAATTCGTAAGCCATGATTTTTTTGAAAACCCAGCATTCGATAGTCCCACCACGTGTAGCGCTTTTCAGGTTGCTCGAAAAGGCGGAAGGAATCGGAAAGCCCAAGAGACAGAAGGTCACTGAAAGCTTGACGCTCTTGAGGGGAAACCAAAATATTGCCTTCCCACCCTTTAGGATCCCAGACATCGCGGTCATCAGGCGCAATGTTAAAGTCGCCCAAAAGCGCCAACTGGGAGTATTCTCTTAATTGATTTTTTAACCAATGATTAAGAGCGTCCAGCCAGGCGAGTTTATAGGCAAATTTGTCCGAGCCCACCTCAGAGCCGTTGGGGAAATAGCCGCAGACAATCCGAATGTTTCCCAATTCTGTTTTAAAAGTGGAGGCAATCAGGCGCTTTTGCTCATCAGGAAACGTCGGAATATTTTTCTGGACGGACTCAGGCTCCCCAAATTTATCCTTGCGGTAGACAATTGCCACGCCGTTATACGTTTTCTGCCCGGACCAGACCGCCCCGAACCCGCTATTTCCAAGAGCCTCGATCGGGAAGAGATCATCGGTCATTTTGAGTTCCTGCAAACACAGGATGTCCGTTTTAGACTGGTTAAGCCAGTCCAAGACGTGAGGAAGTCTCATTTTGAGAGAATTGACGTTCCAGGTGGCAATTTTCATACGGCCTCCTTATTTGGCAATGGGCTTAATGCCACTGTGGCGAAGCAAGGCGTCAATTTTAGGAGCGCGTCCTCGGAAGGCAATAAACGAATCCATTGCAGGGCGAGAACTGCCCACGGCCAGTACTTCATTTAACCATTTCTGACCAGTTTCGGGATTTAAGACTCCGGTTTCTTCAAATAAGGAGAAAGCATCGCTGCTTAACACTTCAGCCCACTTGTAGCTATAGTAGCCTGCGGCGTAACCGCCCGCGAAAATGTGGCTGAATGAGTTGGGGAAGCGGTTGTAGTCAGGCTGCTCAGTAACAGCGACTTCTTTACGAACCTTTGCCAAAAGATCAAGAATATTGTCTTTCTGGCTGTCAAATTCGGTGTGGAGAAGCATATCAAAAAGCCCAAACTCAAGCTGGCGAACCATGGCCATGGCGCTTTGGAAATTCTTGGCGGCAAGCATTTTGTCATAAAGCGATCGGGGAAGCTTTTCTCCGGTTTGCACGTGGCTTGTGAGGCTTTCTAGCACAGTCCAATCCCAGGCGAAATTTTCCATAAATTGACTAGGACACTCCACAGCATCCCATTCCACGCCGTTAATGCCACTAGCTGCGGGTTCTTCAATACGACTTAACATGTGGTGTAAGCCGTGGCCGAACTCGTGAAAAAGGGTAAGCACATCATCGTGCGTGAGAAGCGAGGGCTTGTCCCCAACGGGTTTAGCAAAGTTGCAGACAAGATACGCAACGGGTGTTTGCAACGAACCGTACAGGCGGTTTCTCGTACGGTCATTGTCCATCCAGGCCCCACCCCTCTTATTGGGACGAGCGTAGAGGTCAACATAAAACTGAGCGACTTTTTCACCCTGAGCGTTTTCAATTCGGAAAAATTGAACATCCGGGTGCCAAACCGGAGCGTTGTCTTTGACAATACGGATGTTAAAGAGCGTCTGCACCAAGCCGAATAATCCTTTAAAGACCGCGGGCAACGTGAAGTACTGCTTCACTTCTTGATCGGAGTAGGCGTAGCGGGCCTCGCGAAGTTTTTCGCTTGCAAAGGGCAGATCCCAGCTTTGCGGATCATCAATGCCCAGTTTTTCCTTGGCGAACGTTTTGACTTCCGCCATGTCGGCTTTGGCCTGCGGCAAGCTCTTTTGAGCCAGGTCCCGTAAAAACGCGATGACTTGGTCGGGCGACTGGGCCATTTTTGTTGCCAGCGACACTTCTCCGTAATTACGGTAACCCAGTATCGAGGCCTCTTTTTCGCGCAACTCGACGATACGGCGCATCACCTCGTTATTGTTGAATTTACCCTCAAAGTCAAATTCAGAGGCACGGGTCACATAGGCGTGATAGAGCGTTTCTCTGAGCTTGCGGTTTTGCGCGTACTGAAGCACGGCCAGGTAGTGGGGCACCTGAAGCGTGATGCGGTACCCTTTTTGTTGGTTCGCTTCCGCGGTCTCTTTAAAGGAAGCGATGTCATCGGCGGGGATACCTTCCAGTTCCTTCACGTCTTCCACCAAAAGACCGTAAGCGTTAGTGGCGTCCAAAAGGTTTTCGGAAAATTTCTGACTTTCTTGAGCGAGAGCTTCTTTAACTTTCTTTAATTCAGCTTTCTGCGCTTGCGGTAAAAAAGCGCCCGCTAATTTAAAGTCAATCAATTCTTCATTGATGATGCGCCGGCGCACGGCTGAAAGTGACTTAAAAGCGGCGCTTTCTTTTATGGCTTTGTATTTTTGAGATAAATTGCTTTGAGACAGGCCGATCCAGAATTGGGTGACAATCGGCAGCGCTTCGTTATAGGCTTTTCTCAATTGCGGCTCATCGCAAACACTCATAAGGTGGCTTACCGCGCCCCAAGCGCGCGACAGCGCCAAAGTTTTTCTTTCCAGGGGGGCGATGACATCGTCCCAGGTGGCGGGCGTTGTGTCTTTGGTGACTTCTGTTAGAGTCGCTTGGGCTTCTTCAATCAAGGCCTTCATCCCGGGCACGACATGTTCGGGTTTGATGGCGGGAAAATCAATTAAGTCGGTAATGGATAAAAGGGGATTGTTACTCATATTTTGATGACCTACAGATAAGACAGGTCAATATTACAGATGTTCAAAGAGAAAGTTTGTCATGAAAATTACAGTAACAAACTTTTGAGCTAAAGGATAAAACAAGTCTTGGTGTCTCAGTTCAATATAATGCCGATATTCAATCTGAGATATTTAATAATCTTTATGGTTTTGACCACACCGCAGTCTTTTTCTCGCCCGAAATACCGTCCTGATGTGGACGGAATGCGTGCATTGGCAATTTTGTCAGTGCTGTTTTTCCATGCGTTCCCGGAGAGCTTACCGGGAGGCTTTGTTGGCGTGGATATCTTTTTTGTCATTTCTGGTTACCTGATTTCAAGCATTATTTTCAGGGGATTGACTCTTGGCACTTTCAGTTTCTTTGACTTTTACGCCCGCCGTGTGCGCCGCATATTCCCGGCAGTCACAGTGGTTTTGTTGGGAAGTTTTGTTTTAGGCTACTTTTTTCTTAATCCCAATGATTTGAAAGATCTGGTGGAAGAATCGCCCTACGCGGCTTTCTTTTTGGAAAATTGGCGTCTCTACGTCACCACGGGAGGCTATTGGGAAACAGCGACAGAACTGAAACCTTTCATGCATTTTTGGTCGCTGGGAGTTGAAGAGCAGTATTACATTTTCTATCCGCTCATTTGTTTCCTGCTATGGAAAGTGAGCGCCAAGCGTTTTCTGCTAAGTTTACTGGTCATGCTGACCATTTCTTTGGTTTTATGTTTGTATGACACGTATAACGATCCGGTCAGGGCTTTTTATTCGTTGCATTCCCGTTTTTGGGAGCTGTTGATTGGCGGCGTGCTGGCCTATGTAGAACTAAAATGGCCCAGATACAAAGAGAGGTTCGCTTCTTACATAAGTACGGAAACAAAGAATAATGCTTTATCTGCGGTCGGATTGGGGCTGATTCTTTGCTCTGTCCTCTTTTTTGAGGAAGGCAAGTATTTTCCCGGTTGGCGAGCAGTATTGCCGACCTTGGGTTCCGTTTTTGTCATCGCCGCCGGTGCCGGCGCTTATTTCAACAAATATGTTTTCTCAAACAAGGTGGCTGTTTTTATTGGTTTAATCAGCTATCCGCTCTATTTGTGGCATTGGCCTTTTATCTGCATATTTAGGAATAACTTGGCCGGTGAACTACCGCTCCTTAATGATTGGGTTGCTGGCGGCAAGTTTTGTAATGGCCTATTTAACCTACACATTTATTGAGCGTCCCATGCGGTCCAAGGCGGCTAATTGGAAGTTGGTCGCGCTCTTGGTGGCATTGTTGGCGTTGGTTTCGGTGGGCAGTAAAGAACTGGTTCGAAAGAGCGATTTTGTTAAACAATTTATCAATATTGAATCGGTCGAGAACACAGCGCCCCTTAGCAGAGACGTCCCAAAGAGTTTTAGGCGCGACAATATATGCCTAGAAAAATTTGGCCGAGGCTTTGAAAACTGTCATACCTTTGGTAAAAAACCATCGGTTGTGTTATTTGGCGATTCTCATGCCCACATGTTATTGAGCTATTTACTAGATAAAAAGAATTTACCTGACTTTTATTTGGTAGCCAATGACGGAATGATCATTTTTGACAATGCTCACGCCACCAGAAGGGATAGAGATTTGGATAACATGGCGCTGGTTAACCATTTTTGGAGTGTTATTGAGAATTCTCCGGAAGTGAAGACCGTAATCCTTCGTGGCTATTGGGGGCACTATCTTAAAGACGCGATTAAAAGCGAACTTGATAAATCATGGTCAACGAAAGAGTTGTTCACAAATCATTGGACAAGACTGCTGCAACGAATGGTGTCAAAAAACAAGAAGGTTATAGTTGTGTTAGACAATCCTGAGTTGCAATCATCGGTGGTTAAAAAATGCCTGTCCGCTAGGCGGATTTCGTTGGCGGAACCTTGTCAGCCGGAAATCAACTTCAATCAAGTGGATCCCTACTATTGGCTGGCAAAACAATTATTGCTTGAAACATTAAAACCATTTATGAATAAGGGTGTGACTGTCATTGATATTTCCGATGCGCTTTGCTCGGATGATAAATGTTCTGTCATGATGGACAACAAGCTTTTGTACCTCGATAATAATCACCTGTCTGTGCAAGGTTCTGAGGTAGTGTGGCCATTGATAGAAAAAGCCATCATTGCCGAGGAAAATAACTGATCTGTTTTCGTATGACTTCCATAAAGCCACAGTCTTTTTCACATCCGAAGTACCGTCCTGATGTGGACGGAATGCGTGCGTTGGCAATTTTGTCAGTGCTGTTTTTCCATGCGTTCCCGGAGAGCTTACCGGGAGGCTTTGTTGGCGTGGATATCTTTTTTGTCATTTCTGGTTACCTGATTTCAAGCATTATTTTCAGGGGATTGACTCTTGGCACTTTCAGTTTCTTTGACTTTTACGCCCGCCGTGTGCGCCGCATATTCCCGGCAGTCACAGTGGTTTTGTTGGGAAGTTTTGTTTTAGGCTACTTTTTTCTTAATCCCAATGATTTGAAAGATCTGGTGGAAGAATCGCCCTACGCGGCTTTCTTTTTGGAAAATTGGCGTCTCTACGTCACCACGGGAGGCTATTGGGAAACAGCGACAGAACTGAAACCTTTCATGCATTTTTGGTCGCTGGGAGTTGAAGAGCAGTATTACATTTTCTATCCGCTCATTTGTTTCCTGCTATGGAAAGTGAGCGCCAAGCGTTTTCTGCTAAGTTTACTGGTCATGCTGACCATTTCTTTGGTCTTATGTTTGTATGACACGTATAACGATCCGGTCAGAGCTTTTTACTCGTTGCATTCCCGTTTTTGGGAGCTGTTGATTGGCGGCGTGCTGGCCTATGTGGAGCTTCAATGGCCGCAATATAAAGAGAAGTTTGGTCTTGTCAGTAAAGACAATCTTATTTCCGCATTAGGTGTGGCTTTAATTTTATTGTCGATCATCTTTTTTGAGGAAGGCAAAGATTTCCCCGGTTGGAGAGCCATATTCCCCACGCTTGGTTCGGTCCTCATTATTGCCGCAGGGTCCGAGGCTTGGCTTAATAAGTACTTGTTTTCAAACCGAATCGCTGTTTTTATCGGATTGATCAGCTATCCGCTTTATTTGTGGCATTGGCCTTTTATCTCAATCTTTAGAAATAATCTTGCCGGAGATACGCCGCAGGGATGGTTGGCTGTCATTTTAATTGCCTGCAGTTTTGTGATGGCTTACTTGACTTACGCGTTGATTGAGCGACCGATGCGTTCAAGGAAAGCCACTTGGCAAATGGTTGTTTGCTTAGTTGTTGTGCTGGCATTGGTATCTTTGGGATTTAAAACAGCGCTTCGAAAATCTGATGCTCTTAACCAAGCGTATTTGTACAGCGGCTTAGATGAAACCGTGCAAGAAGCCTTGAAAAAACCGAATCGTTCCGAAAGATCAGATAGTCAGTGTGCAGAGCTATTCGGTAAGGGATACTCAGTTTGCAGAACAATTGGAGAAGCTCCGCATATTTTGATTTTTGGGGATTCTCACGCTCAATTGATGTGGAATTACATTGGTCGGGATCAAACCGCGCCTTCTCTTTATCTAGTGGCCTCGGGAGGAGGTGTGATTTTTGATCAAACCTCGATCCTTGATGCGAGTGGCCGGGAACGGACTGACGAAAAAGAGCAGATCGCTAGAGTATGGGATGTTATTCGCGACCATCGTGAGATAGACACGGTTATTTTGCGAGGTTTTTGGTTAAGCCACTATCAATCAGCGATGCGCTCAGTTAAATATCCTCAACTGACAGGCGATGAGCTGTATCGCCAATTATGGAAAGACACTTTCAAGGAACTGCATTCTTTGGATAAGAAAGTGATTCTAGTGTTGGATAATATAGCGGTGCCGTTTAATCCATTGATTAAGTTCTCCGCCGTGGAGAGAGTAAGTATGCTTGATAAGACCCAGAGCGACTACCGTGTTGCTTTTGATGAAATGCCTAAAGAGGAATTTCAAGTTCGTTCTTTCTTGCGGACAGAGGCGGGCAATTGGGATAACGTTCAAATTGTTGATTCTTGGGATGCGTTGTGTGATCAAAAAGGCTGTTATTTGCTGAAAGATAAAATTCCCTACTATCGAGACGATGACCACTTATCCTACTATGGCAATGGTAAAGTGTGGGAATTGATTAAAAAATCTATACACTAGGCACTTAATAAAAATAGCTGAGGGTTTTAAGTTCATATGGTTCCGCAATTTGTTCATTTACGCATGCATTCAGAGTACTCCGTGACCGATAGCACGGTGCGGCTTGACTCGGCTATCAAAAAAGTTAAAGAACAGGGTGTAGGCGCTCTGGGACTGATGGACTTAAATAATATTTTCGGCGGTCTGATTTTCTACACTCATGCACGAAAAGCCGGTGTTAAGGCGCTGATGGGCTGCGACTTGGTGATTCAAAACGAGACGGATCGTGACAAGCCCTTCAGGATGGCGGTGATTTGTCAAAATCACGATGGCTACAAGAATCTTTGTGAAATTCTTACCCACGCCTGGTTAAAGAACCAATACATGAGCCGCGGCGAAACAAAACTGGAGTGGCTCTTTAAACACCACGAAGGCTTGATTTTTCTGTCAGGCGGACCGGAAGGGCAAATCGCGCAGTTATGCCTGGCAGGCAAAAGAGATCAGGCGGTTGCTCTTGCCCGCCAAATGAAGGAAACGTGGGGAGATCGTTTTTTTCTTGAATTGCAGCGTGCGGGGCGCCCGTCAGATGAAGCGGTTGTTCGCTACCACTTAAGCATTGCCGATGAATGTGACATTCCGGTTGTGGCCACGCACCCAATCCAATTCTTGGAAAAAGAAGACTTTGACGCGCATGAAATCCGCGTTTGCATTGCTCGAGGCGAAGTGTTAGCGGATAAAACTCGCCAAAAGATTTATACCCGTGAGCAATATCTCAAGTCTCCCGAGGAGATGATCAGTCTTTTTGCCGATATTCCGTCGGCTATTGCCAATAGTGTGGAAATCGCCAAACGTTGCAATCTTGAAGGTGTATTGAGTAAGCCGCAGTTGCCGCTTTTCCCGACGCCCGACGGCATGAGTTTGGATGATTATATTGATCAGCTTTCCCATGAAGGGTTGGAGCAGCGATTGGAGTTCTTGTACCCGGATAAGGAAAAACGGGAAAAAGAACGTCCCCGCTATGAGGAACGTCTGCAGTTTGAGCTGGGCATCATCAAAAAGATGGGGTTCCCGGGCTACTTCCTTATCGTGCAGGACTTTATCAATTGGTCCAAACAAAATGGCGTGGCGGTGGGGCCGGGACGCGGTTCTGGCGCCGGGTCGCTTGTTGCCTATTCCTTGCGAATCACGGACATGGATCCGTTGCGCTATGACCTCCTTTTTGAACGTTTCCTGAATCCGGAACGTGTGTCCATGCCTGACTTTGATGTGGACTTTTGTCAGTACAACCGTCAGCGCACAATTAACTATGTGAAATCGCGCTATGGCGAAGACGCTGTAAGCCAAATTGCCACATTCGGCACCATGGGCGCTAAAGGTGTTGTCCGTGATGTGGGCCGTGTTTTGGGGATCAGTTACAACTTGTGCGATAAAGTGTCCCGGCTTATTCCGGCTCAACCGGGTAAAAACGTCACATTGGCCGAGGCCATCAAGACGGTTCCGGACTTAAAAGAGCTGATTGAAAAGGATGAGTCGGTCGCGCAGGTCATTGAAAAAGCGCTTCCCCTTGAAGGTCTGGTGAGAAACCTCGGCATGCACGCGGGCGGCGTGTTGATCGCTCCGGGTAAGCTCACGGACTTTTGTCCTTTGTACTCCCAAGATGAAAACCCGGACAACGTTATCAGTCAGTTTGATAAAAAAGACGTTGAGAACGTCGGCCTGGTGAAGTTCGACTTTTTGGGTCTGACCACTTTGACTATATTGGAATTTGCCATGCGGTTTATCCGTCAGCTTGATCCCAAGACGACGCTTAGACTGGAGGCGATTCCGATTGATGATCCTGAAACCTATAACCTTTTCCAAACCGGCAACACAAGCGCGGTGTTTCAGTTTGAAAGTGATGGCATGCGCAAGCTTTTGCGTGATGCCAGACCTGACTGCCTTGAAGATCTTATTGCTTTAAACGCCTTGTATCGACCGGGTCCGATGGATTTGATTCCGGAATATATCGCCTGTAAACACGGAGAAAAGGAAGTTCATTATCCTGATCCGAGATTGGAGCCCGTGCTAAAAGAAACCTACGGCATCATGGTGTATCAGGAACAGGTGATGCGTGTGGCTCAGATTATTGGCGGCTATTCGCTCGGCGGCGCAGACCTTCTTCGCCGCGCCATGGGTAAAAAACAAGTTGAAGAAATGAAGCGGCAGCGCGCGGTCTTTGTGAAGGGCGCTGTCGAACGCGGAATGGCGGAAGACAAAGCCGGCGATCTTTTTGACTTGATGGAAAAGTTCGCGGGTTACGGTTTCAATAAATCTCATGCTTGCGCTTATTCCTATGTGGCTTATCAGACCGCTTATCTGAAAGTGCACTACCCGGCGCCCTTTATGGCGGCCAACATGTGCCTGGTGATGGATTCGGGTGAAAAACTCAAGCATTTGATCGATGACTGTTTCTTAAACGGGATTTCTGTTTTGCCACCTGATATCAATAAGAGTGATTGGGAATTTGTGCCGCCTTCCATGCATGAGATTCGCTATGGTCTCGGAGGCATCAAAGGAATTCCGAAGGATACGGCCGAAGCGATTGTCCGCGAACGAAAAGAACATGGCCCTTACAAGGATCTTTATGATTTGGTGAGCCGTGTTGACCGCACGAATTTCTCAAGGCGCACGCTTTTATCCTTTGTGCAGGCGGGGGTTTTTGATAGCCTTGAGCCCAATCGGGCAAAATTGGCGGCCAATATTGATAACGCGATTGCGCTGAGCGAAAGCGAATCGTCGAACGCCGCTCAGGAAAGTCTTTTTGCCGATGTGATGGATGAAGTGCAGCCCGAGTATGTCGAAGCCAAACCCTGGAGCGCCTATAAGAGCTTGATCGGAGAGCGCGATGTGATGGGATGCGTTTTTAGCGGTCATTTTTACGGCGCTGTGCAGGAAGAAGCCGCGGTGCTTCATCCGATGCCGCTTATCAACGTAAAACCCGCTAAGCGTATCGCTAACCGTCGCTCGCCGGCGATCCAGGTTGCGGGCATCGTTTCAGGCGTTAAACAGAGTCTGAGCAAAGACGGGCGTTTGATGGGTAGTTTTATCCTTGATGACGGGACCGCGACAATATCAGTGACCTGTTTCGGGGATGATTGGCTTTTGCACCGCAATATTGTGAAGTCCGACGAATTGGTTTTTGTCAGAGGCAATGCCAGAGAGGATAAGTTTTCTGCAACAGGCGTCAGTATCTCGGCTCGTTCAATCGAAGTGCCGGCTACGCTTCGGGCAAAAAGCGGAACGGTTTTGCAGATTGAATTGACAGATCCTAATTTTGACTTTGATTTATTAAAGACATTTTTAGAAGATCACAGGCCTGATGTGGATGACGCGGGTTGTCGTGTGGCGCTGAGAGTGTGTGATAAGGGAAATGAAGCCTCTTTTATTTTCTCCAAAGATTGGGAGGTTTATCTGGATCAAACGCTTTTGGATGAGCTCGACGAAATGGCCGGTTTGACATACCATTTAATAGATAGAAAATCGCAATCTGCGAGCGGCAATAACTAAAAAAGGAATTGAGCATGATTGAATTGCCGAAAGAGCATTCGGATCCTTTGGTTATCGGTGTCGGTCACCATCGGGTTTGTTACATTCACCCGGAAGATCCCGCCAAGTGCATTAAGGTGATTTACAACTTCACCGATCACGCCGATGTGGAAGTGAAAAGAGAATGCGCCTACTACAGACGGCTTCAAAAATATCTGAAGGATTGGAGGGGTATCCCGAGGTTTTACGGAGAGGTTAAAACCAATCTCGGCAGCGGCTATGTCTATGATCGTACGGTAGACTTTGACGGCAAGCCCTCTCAAACGATGCTTCAGCGTTACCAGGGTTTCCAAAAATCTCCCGAGCTTTACGATGAAATGATTCATCTTATTGAGCTCATGGAGCGCTATCTGATGGATAACCACATCGTGACGATGAATATAAAACCGATGAATGTGCTGTGTCATCGGGTAAGCGCCACGGAAGTCTTTCCGGTGATTTGCGATAACCTCGGAACCTCAGCTTTTTTCCCGATTGCCGAGTATTGCCCCTGGTTCGCGCGCAAGAAGCTTAAGCGCCAGTTTGAAAGAATGCGTTCAAAATTACCGTCTCGTGGTGATGACGGAGTGAAATGGTTTTAACGAATAAGCGAGTAATTCAATGATTAACTTACCTTCCAGTCATTCAGATCCTTTAGTTATCGGTGTGGGTGCTCACCGTGTTTGTTACATTCATCCGAATGATCCGAAAAAATGCATCAAGGTGATCTATAAGCCCGATGACGAAATCGCCAAAAAGGAGATTAGAAGGGAATTGGCCTACTATAGGCATCTCAATACTTATTTAAAAGATTGGCGAGGCATGACCCGGTATCACGGAGAAGTGGAGACAAATTTGGGAACCGGTTACGTCTATGATCGTGTGATGGATTTTGACGGAAAGATTTCACAGACGATAACGGACCGCTACAAGATTGAGAATTTGAAAGACAACTGGCGGGAACTTCAGACGCTTGTTGAGACTTTAGAGAAATACATGTGGGATAACCGCATTGTGACGATGGCTCTTAAACCTCACAATGTTTTGTGTCAACGCATCAGTGAAAATGAAATTTTCCCGGTGATTTGTGACAATATCGGCATAGCGACACGTATTCCGGTTGTGCTTTACTGCCCGTGGTTGTGTCACCGCAAGCAAAAGAAGTTGTTTGCCAAATTTGAACATCAACCGTTAATGCAAGCGTTAAGGAAGTTGCAGCGCGGTTAATGAACGGTATATGTAAAAATGAAAGTTGCTCTCTGTCTCTATAAATATTTCCCATACGGGGGCTTGCAAAGGGATTTTTTGAGAATCGCCAACGAAATAATTGCCCGTGGGCACGAAGTCAGGGTATACGTTCAGTCATGGCAAGGCGAGATGCCCCAAAATATGGAGATTATCCAGGTGCCCGTCCGGGCGTTGAGCAATCACCGAAAGGCGCAGAAATTCCACGCTTGGGTGATGGAGCATCTTCATAAAAACCCGGTTGATCGGTTGGTTGGCTTCAATAAAATGCCCGATTTGGATGTCTACTATGGGGCCGACATCTGTTATGAGGAAAAAGCCCAAACGGAAAAAGGCTTTTTCTATCGTCTCACACCGAGATATCACCATCTGCATAACTTCGAAGCTCAAACGGTGGGGCGTGGGCTAAAGACCAAGCTCATGATTATTACGCCGAAGCAAAAAGTGGAGTTTCAGAAGCATTATCAAACCGAAGACGAGCGTTTTTATCTACTTCCTCCTGGAATTGCCAAAGATAGAAAGTACACGAATTTTTCAGACGCCAAGAGACAGGCGATTCGTGAGCAACTGCAACTAAAGCCGGAAGACTTTTTGGTCATCCAAATCGGTTCTGACTTTAAACGCAAAGGATTGGATCGGTCGATCGCTGCCTTGTCTTCATTGCCTCAGGAAGTGCGCTCGCATACTCACTTGTATGTTTTGGGGCAGGATAAGTCTCAAGCTTATGAACAACAGGCTCGTCAATCAGGGGTCGCGTCTCAGGTGCATATTTTGGGTGGACGTGATGACGTGGCAGACTTTATCGCCGCTGCCGACCTTTTTGTGCATCCCGCGCGCTCTGAAAACACCGGCACGGTCATTCTGGAAGCAATGGTCGGAGGCGTTCCTCAAATTGTGACTGAAGTTTGTGGTTACGCCCATTATGTGCGTGAAGCCGATAGCGGTCTGGTATTGGATTCCCCATTTAGTCAGGAGCAGTTTAACGAGTTTATGCTCCAAGCTTTGAATAAGCAGTGGCTTTCTCGCTGGCGCGGCAATGCTTGCCGGTTTGCTGACACGGAAGATCTTTATTCTTTGCCTCAAAAAGCCGCGGACATTATTTTGGAATAACTATGCTCATCTTAAAGAAACCTTTTGACGATCTTTGGAAAGGAAAAGACGCTTTTGAGGAAGTAGAAAAGATCTCAGGCGAAGTTTACCGGTCGGTTGCCACTCGAGAAACCCTTCGCTTTGAGGTGCGGGGCAAAGGCTATTACCTAAAATTGCACCACGGAATCACCTATAAGGAATTCTTTAAGAACGTGTTTTCATTTCATGCGCCGGTTTTGGGTGCTCGAAACGAATGGCGAGCTATTAACCGATTGGCGCAGCTCGGTGTTGATACGATGAAAGGCGTTGCATACGGTGAAAGGGGATTAAACCCGATTAAACAGACGTCTTTTATTGTGACGGAAGATTTAGCACCCTGCATTAGTTTGGAAGACTTTTGTGAGAAGTGGGCAACCGAACCTCCAGCATATTCTGTAAAAAAAGCCTTGGTCACACGTGTGGCGGAGATGGTTCGCAAGATGCACGAAGCCGGTATCAATCACCGAGATTGCTATATTTGTCACTTTTTACTTCAGCTTCCGTTTGACGATTTGAAAAATTTCAAACTTTCCATAATCGATTTGCACCGCGCTCAAATTCGCGCTCAAGTGCCTTATCGGTGGAGAAATAAGGATTTGGTGGCGTTGTACTATTCAGTGATGGATATAGGATTGAAACCTCGAGACTATCTGAGGTTTTTGAAAATCTATTTCAATGGCCGTCCATTGAAAGAAATTTTTAAAGATGAGGCAAAACTGATCGAATCCTTTGAGGCAAAAGCTCAAAAGATTCGCGCCCGCACTCTTAAAAAGGGGCTCTAAATGGAAGTCCATCTTGGAAAATTTCTTGGTCGGGGCATGGATCGGTTCTGCTATGAGAACCTGGACAATCCGAATACTTGTTTGAAAGTTTCAAAGCTCGATAATTCCCGTCAATCCATAAAAGAGGCGAGGTATTTCAAATATCTTCAGAAAAAAGGCATCGCGCCTTCTTTTATGCCAAAGTTCGTGGGTCTTTACACGATCGGCAACGACATGATTATGGAGCAGGAGTACTTCAGAACAACTGAAGAAGTGACTGCAATCGGATTGCGGGAGTACCTTTCTGTCGCCACAGATGCTGAATTATTGGAATTAGAAAAAGAGCTTCAGAAATTGAAAGCTGAGATGATCCGTTTAAATGTTATTGTGACGGATATGAGAACAACCAATTTTATGGTGATGCTCAAGGGGACAAAGATTGAAAGACTCGTAGTTTTTGACGGATACGGATGTCCCGAGTTAGTCCCCTTGGCTCAGTGGATTCCCTGTTTGGGCAAGCGCAAACTCGAAAAACATTGGAAGCGCTTTTTTGGCCGTTATGAAGCTGAAAAGGTTCAGTATCGGAAAAAGGTTGCCTAAACAGGTTGCTCTTTTCTAGCTGGATCAGTTAGGTAAAGAAGAGTCCAGAGAATAACGAAGGGAAAGAGCATATTTTGCTCAAACCAATTTTGCTCTGCTAATCCAGTAGCCAAAATTGAAGTCAGGCAACAGAGTCTAGGAAGATCTTTATACGAATTTTTTATAAGTAGTAACAAGGACGTTATCCATCCCACCGCCATGGTTAATCCACCAGTAGCTAATGCAATAAAAAAATCGCTGTGGAAATGCCCTGGATGCCATTCTCTGATAGGAAAGATTATTCCGGCGGCCTCCATTGCGTCAGGAGCAGAATATCCCCAACCAAATATGGGAGCTAATGGGAAACCTCGCAAAACCATTTTCCACATTTCCAAACGAAGACCCCAAGATGAGAAGGCATTTCCCTCTTGATAGCTTTTTAGGTTTTCTATGCCAGTTTGTAAACGCCCGGTTAGATATGAACAAATTATGAGGCCAACAAAGATTAATAAAAAATAAAAACCTTTCCGCTTCTTATTTTTTGGCGCAAAAATTAAAACAGTCAGAAAAGCGGCACCATATGGCAGGATAGCATTTCGAACCTCAGTAATAATTGTTGTGAATAAAGTAGCTAGGACTGCAATAGCGATTAGAATCAGTTCAGACGTTTATATTCTTTTGATTGCGTAAATAGCGTACAAGCAATGCTGATGGTTATGAAAGAGACAACTGCCATAAGTTCATTTTTATTAACTCCCAATATATTATCTACTAGTCCAAACTTAAGAACATATATTGAAATTGAAGCGTCCAACAATATGAGACCGAGACCTAAAAAAATGATTAGGGTTTTTCTAACGATATCGCACTTAAAGCAACCAAAAAACAGTAAAGTAATCAGTAAAAATGCATTGATATATTGAGTTAGTCCCCGAGTACCATGAACAATAATTAGAATCAAGACACAAATTATCCAAGGTACCCACGGCAAAATATGAGTCTTAATTTCTTTAGTTAAATTACTCCAGTTTGTTTTTGAGTAAATTAACAAAATAGAGAATAGGGACAGACCAAAAAGTGAATATTTAAAAATGCTAGCGCCAAAAATCACTATAAGGAAAGAACACAGGCACGCATAATAAAACAAAATTTTTTCTGGATGAAAAGAAATTATTCGATTTAATGAATGCATTTTATTTCAGTGTTGTCCAAATAGAACTTAAAAAGTGAAGTCAAATTCTGTACGTTTGCGGTAGGGAAATAACGGACAGAAAAATGGTGGTTTCCTTTGCAGATTTTGAGTTTCGACACTAAAAATCAAAAAACCGCCATGGACACCTATTTTAGCGAAACTGCCAACCAAAATGCTCCGATCAGCTTCTTTGCGCAGCTGTTGAAATATCTCCCCCAAGCCTGGATCTTTGACGAAGATAAACGATTAAGCCCTAGAAGTAATGCTCGTCAATTTACTTTTTGGGATCAACTGGTTTGCTTACTGTTTTGCCATTTGGCCGGCTGCGACTCGTTGAGAGAGATTGAAGACGGTCTCATTTCTGCCGTCGGCAAACTTCAACATGCATCGGCTAAGGCCATGGGACGAACCACATTGGCCTATGCCAATGAGCATCGTTCCTATGAGATAGCTAAGAATCTTTATTTTCGTTTATTGCAGACTTACGCACAGCTTTTTAAAGGGCATTTGGATCAAGACTATTTTCATCCCGTCTACGCATTGGACTCTACAACCATTTCTGTGTGCCTATCACGTTTTCAATGGGCTCGATATCGTCGCGCTAAAGGGGGTTTTAAGCTCCATACGGTATTGGATGAGGATTTGCAACTACCCGTTGTCATGAATATGACCCACGGGAAAAGAGCTGACGTGAAAGAAGCCAAGACGGCCATTGAAGCTTTAGGATCAAAAAGCATCACAGTCGTCATGGACAGAGGTTATAACGACTACAAACTGTTTATGTGGTTAACCCAACGGGGAACGAAATTTGTCACGCGCATCAAAGATAATGCCAAAACCACACGTTTAAAGGATGACATCATTGAGGAAAAAGATAACTATGGGGACTATGGCTTTCAATTCACACAAGAACAAGCGAGAAAAGTTTGCGGAGATACTCGCTTCAGACTGGTGCAATGGTATGACTCTGAGAATAATCGCTGGTTTGAATTCCTGAGCAATGATTTCGATCTGACGGCCACACAGATAGCCGATCTATACCGTAAGCGCTGGCAAATCGAGTTGTTTTTCAAAAAGCTCAAGCAGAATCTAAAAATTAAAAGCTTTATAGGGACCTCGGAAAATGCCGTAATGACTCAAATATGGACAGCAGCTGTTGCAACCCTATTGATTGAGATATTGAAGCGTGTTGCTCGGTATCGATGGAGTTTTTCGAGACTGTTGAAATTTGTAGGTTTGAATCTTCTGACGTATAAAAAATTGGACGTATGGATAAATCGACCGGATTTTCGAATACAGAAGCAGTCGCCGCCTAAAAAACAGCAACAAATGGAGTTTAATTTTGGGTAAAAATCAGTCAGAGGGCCTACTTTTAGAGGCTACCCTGGCAAGCCCTGTATTTATTGAAAAGGACTCCCAGAAATTAACCTATGCATATTTTCTATTTGGACGGCACTGATTTTATTTAGTTGTATCAGTTTAATTTTTTTAACTTATTCTCAGAAATAATGGACTGCAGTAAATTATCCCATTTTCCCCATACAGCATTTTCTGAGTAAAACTTTGATGAAGTTTTAGCCGCACTTCCTAAAAGTTGCCTGAGTTTAAAGTCGTTGATCAAAGAACTTAACGCTTCAGCGATATGATTTGGTTCAGGATCTGTTATTAGCCCATTTATTTTGTTTTGAATCATAGACTTAACGGAAAGACAATCATTACAACATACAGAGGGTAAACCCATCGAAAGTGCTTCAAGTAACGCTAAACTTAACCCCTCGGAACTTGAGGATAAAACGAAAATAGAGGCTTCCCTCAGTTTGTCAACGACATTATCTGAAGGGCCCATCAAGAAAAATTGATTTTCCAGTTTTTCTTGATGGATAAGAGTTTTGATATGTTGAGTATATTCTGTTGATACATTAGTTTCACCATACCAATGACAAACCCAATCGGGGTATTGGTCTTTTAATAAAGCAAAAGCTTTTACTAATAAATCAGCTCTTTTCAAAGGTGACAGGCGAGCAACAGTGATGATAATTTTGTTCTCTAACTTTGAAGTTTCTTTATATTGAGGAGCTACATTTGGGATACAAACGATTCGAGTATTTGGATGTAATTTCTTGATGATATCTTTGAATGGAGGAACCAGTACTTGGATATACGTAGATCGGCTGATGGCATCTTGACGTAACTTATAGGTATTTTTTGATAAAAACACCTGGGGATCCATATGGAACATGGTGATGACTGGTTTGTTAATGCTCATTACCCCATTAAGTATGAAAGTTGTTTCTGGCTGAAATGAAATAACAACTTCAACATCGTTCCAAGAGGGTAATGAATTTTGAATATTTCGAGCCTTCCATTGAGCAGTGAGGTTTTGTCTTTTTTCTCTACTCAATTCTCGATTAAAACTGAAACTCCGGATTGAACGAAAAATTCCCTTTTCGTAGAGATGAGCTGGCTTATAGGCGTTGATAAATTCAACGTCGCTACGCAACTCAAATCCAGGCAGTCCGATATTTTCATCATGACAAATAGCGGTAACCTTATATCCCCTTTCAACTAGAGCATTTGCCATTTCGCAAAAAACTTTTTCTGTTCCACCCTTCGCATTAACAACTCGCCATGTATCAACCAATACGATATGAGGTTTATTAGGAAGTGTCATTTCGTTATCAATGAATGATGATTGTTAATCAAAATAATATTGTTGCTTGCTTAGACCATAAGAGTTTTTTCTTAGCACTCTGAAATAGACGAGCAAAAACGTGGGTCCCAATTTAAAAAGAAAAAATCTCTGTCGGTATTTTTTGTTCAATTCAGTTCCGCTACTAAGCTTCAAAATCGTTTGATAGTACTCTGACAGCGATTTCCAATTCTCAGGTGAATGTTCATTTTCCGTGAAGCAGCGCCGCACAGCCTGCCACCATCCGTTTAATAACCGAATCAACGTGCCTTCACGAAGGTACGGATTTTCTGCTTTTTCTATTTCCTCAGTCAGAGAATTAAAAAGCAAAATATCCTGGTTGTATTGTTTTTTGCTATGAGAAAGGGATGATTTTCTCAATCTATACAAATATGTTTGATTGGAAAAAACAACCCCTGAATGCACGGCTTTGGTGGCTCTTAACATGAAGTCTTTATCTTCACCTTTGCCAAGCTTTTCATGAAAACGCAACCCTTGAATTGCGGAAAGTCGGTAACAGCGGTTGCCGATAAAAAAGAGCGAAGTGGGAGACGAAAAGTTACGCCACTGACCTAAAGTGAAAAAATGTGCGTAAATGTTGTCTAAATCCAGAAGCACCGGTTCGTGAAGATTAAATTCTTTATTTTGGAGGCCTCTGAGATCAAAGGAACGGCAACCGCACACTAAGTAAGGCACATCGAAGCGGATAATGTTGTCAGCAAATTTTGCCAGGAAATCTTCTGTGACAATATCATCGGAATCGACAAAGCAGACATAATCAAAATTCTTCACTCTTTCAATGTAATCAAGAGCGAAGTTTCGAGCTGAAGAGACTCCACCATTCGGTTTGGTCAATACCTTTATCGGGTAGGACTGCGTCTCGTAGGTTTTGAGTATGCTGAGTGAATCGTCAGTTGAACCGTCATCAACTGTAATTACCGAAAAGTTCTTATATGTCTGCGCAAATAAAGAATCCAGCGTTTCTTTTAAATAGCGGGCAGAGTTGTAAACTGGGACGATAATGGCAAATGACGGTTCACTCATTTAGTGAGCTCCAATTTTTCGCGGCCAAAACCCTAATCGAATTTTCTCCGCGAGTAATCCTTTACGTTATTTGAAAAGTTCTTCAATTTTGGAGATGACTTCTTCCTTAGAGGGCCACCGTCCTTCTTCACCTAAAACGATAGCGTTCGGATTCCAGGGACCTGTGCGTTTCGGATCCGTAACGCCAATTAAAGTAATTTGTCGAGCACCAACGGCAGCGGCAACGTGACTAATGCCAGAATCATTAGCAATAACCAATTGTGCTTCCTTGCACAAAGCAGCATAGGTTCCCAAGTTGGTGGGTGGCAAGTGCGTGGCATCAGGACAAGCCACCTTAGCGTCCGCAGCTTCGTCAGGCGAAGGCAATACGATTGGTTCAATTCCCAGTTCACGTAAGGGCTTAACAACACAATTAATGTGCGTCCAATGCTTAATCTTTCCGTGATGAACGCCCCGAGCAATCGGAGCGATCAAGGCAAACTTTTCAGGAATATGGAATTTTTCAATAAGGTTCTTGGCACCCGCAGTGTGGCGAGTAATCAATTTGAGACCAAGGTCTTTTGTGGGTTCTGTCCACGCGGGTTCTTTTCCCCAAGCTTTAATTGCACCAAGCGTTGCGGCAAAGAAGCGCTCTACCTCATGGATATTTTTTTCAGGTTCGGGTACTTTTTGATCCAAAAGTAGGAATCGACCATCAGTAGGGAAACCTGCGGCCTTGATGCCAGCTAAGCGGAATTGAAGGGCGGAGCCAAAAGAATTTGGGAAAAGCAATCCCAATGGTTTATTTAATTGTTCCGAGAGGTAATGAAGTCTTTGCAAGTCTTCGCTTACATGACCTTCGATCGGGTCAAAGCGCCATCCCATTCCCAACATCAAGTCTTCGGCAAAGCGTTTGCCGACCAAATAGGGGGTAAAGCCACTGGCTTCTAATAAACGCAATGAGGGAAGGGTCATACAGCAGTCGCCGACATGGTTCGGTAAGCGGCAAACAACAATCGGATTCATAACAGTCTCGTTTTAAAAAGCTGATACAGAAAAGAAAATAATGTCACATTTTACTCGAGTTAAACTCCTAAAATAAGACTAACCGATCAATTTTATTTATGGAGATAAATAGATGAATAAAATCCTCCAAGTGGCTACTACCGGTGCTTTAATGGCGACGATGGGTGTAGCCATGGCATCAGATTCAATGAATGGTATTCAGTTGTCAGAAAAAGGGCTGACCTTAAGTATTAATGGGACTGCCTCTTTAACTGTTCCTAATGATGAAGCGTTGATGAATTGGTCGGCTATGGCTCAGGCCTCCACCCTTCAGGAAGCAACGTCTCAGGCCGTCAAAGCGATGAATAAAGGCTTATCTCAAATTAAGGCAGTAAGCGATCAATTACAACTTAAAACGCAATACATCAATTCTTATCCGGTTTACGGCGAGACAAAAGGCAATCAAACACCAAAAATTGTTGCTTGGCGTGTGACGCAGTCTTTGCAAGTGATTGCCCCTGATGTGACATTAGTGCCTAAGGTTATTGAAAGCGTCAATGGTGAGTTGGCTTTAGATGGTTTGAATTTCAGAGTATCAGATACAGCTAAAGCAAAATACGATGAATCACTTCATAAATTGGCTGTAGCCGATGCTACGCAGAGAGCTGTTTGGATTGCTCAATCTGTCGGAAGTGAAGCCTCTAAGGTGCAGTTGCAGTCTTTGCGGTTTAGCGGCAGCGCTAATCCAAGGCCTTTAAATGTGATGATGGCAGCCTCGGCAAAGTCAGCACGAGACGCAGCAGTGATTGCTCCGCAATTGGAGGCCGGAACCAGCGACTTGAATTTAACGGTCAGTGCGGAGGTTCTCATTAAGCGCTAGGCTAAGTGGTTTTTTGGTAATGAGGCTCGTTTGTATTAGACAGACGGGCCATTTTTTCAGACAACGGAAAAGTGTTACATTCCTTTAACAACGTGCCAATAAAAATCATTTGCGGTTAACATGAGCAAAAAGCAGAAACTCTTTGCCAATAGCGTACAATTGGCAGTTTGAATTTAGTCACGGAGATCAGACTCATGAATCAAAAGTACCCACACCCCATTTTGGCCCGTGAAGGTTGGCCTTACATCGGTGGTACTTTTCTTTTAGCTCTTTTGTGGACGGCACTGGCCGGATTTGGTTTTGTAGCCGCGCTGTTGTGGATATTTTTCATTATTGTCACGCAGTTTTTCCGTGATCCGCCCCGCACCGTTCCTGCTATGCCCGAAGCTGTTTTGTCTCCCGCAGACGGGCAAATTGTGAAGGTTGAAAAAACGATCGATCCCTTTACCAATGAAGAAGCGATTTTGATCAGCGTCTTCATGAATATCTTTAATGTTCACTGCCAACGTTTCCCCGTTAATGGAACGGTGGAAGATGTCCAGTACTATCCTGGCAAATTCTTAAATGCCGATTTAGATAAGGCCAGTACTGAAAATGAACGCAACGCGGTGATCGTTCGTGTTAATGACGGCAACCGTATCACAGTGGTTCAAGTGGCTGGTCTTGTGGCACGCCGTATCCTTTGTTATATCCAAAAGGGTGATCAATTATCTAAGGGTGAACGTTACGGCTTTATCCGTTTCGGCAGCCGCCTGGATGTGTATCTGCCCACGGATGCAACGCCTTGCGTCACCATTGGTGAAAAGGTACTTGGAACCGAAACTATTTTGGCCAAATTGGCTCCTAAGGCTTAATTGAGCGAGTAAAGAGAGAAAGGTTTTATCATGCGAAAAATTCGTCGTTCTCCTCGAGCAAATATTAAGGAACGTATTAAAGAGGCCCGTGCCCGCAGTATTTATCTTTTGCCTAACTCCTTTACGATGGCATCCATGATTTGTGCTTTCTGGGGTGTTACTCAGGCAATGGCTGGAGAATTTGGTATTGCAGCGGCCACCATTTTCCTTTCCATGCTTTTAGATGGTATGGACGGACGTGTTGCTCGTTTAACGCACACACAAAGTAGCTTCGGTGAACAGTTTGACTCCATCGCGGACATGACCGCTTTCGGTGTTTGCCCAGCTTTGATTGCTTTTGAATTTGCACTCAAGGATTTTGGTGGATTGGGTTGGGCCGCGGCCTTTATTTTCTGTGCCGGGGCTGGCGTTCGTTTGGCTCGTTTTAATGCCAACATCGGTTTTATTGATAAGGGCTTTTTCCAAGGTTTGGCGAGCCCTGCCGGTGCCGCCCTGGTGATGGGATTTGTCTGGCTTGCGGTTTCCGGTCACTTGACGCCTACTTTGACACAGTATATCCCCCATATTACGGCCGTTCTCTGTATCTACGCCGGTGTGACGATGGTTTCTAATGCACCGTTTTTCAGCGGCAAAAATATGGGCTTTGTTCGCACGATCCCGTTCTGGGTTGTGCTTGTGGCGGCCATTGCGTTTATTTGCTTCTCAAGCAACCCGTCGTTATCAGCCTTTATCGTTTTCTGCTGCTATGCGGTAAGCGGTTACGTCTATCAGTTCTATCTCTGGGTTCGTGGGTTGCCCAATCCGGTGCGTCCGGTCAGAGACGAAAACTAATCGTTTTGTGCTAAACAGGGGATGGCTTTAACAATGAGCTGTCCCCTTTTTCAATAGGGTATTGAAAATGTCTTTTTTATTTGCTCCTACTCCCATGCCGGTTTTGCCAATTGACGGTGAAACAAACCTCTACTTCCCTATTCATCGTATCTACGGTGTGGCTCGTAACTATGCAGCAGTTAATGCCGCGCTCGGAGAAAAAACACCTCCCAGTATTTTTCTAAAGCCGGCTGATGCGGCCGTTTATGCAGCGGCTGATAAAACACTGGAATTGGATTTCCCTGTGGCTACAGAAGATCTTCAGCACGAAATTGAGTTAGTGGTTGCGATCGGTAAAGCCGGCCGCAATATCCCTGTTGAAAATGCGATGGACTACGTCTGGGGCTATGCGGCCGGTCTTGATATGACGCGCCGAGACCTCCAGAGAAAAAGTAGCGCCAAAGGGCAACCGTGGGATACCGCAAAGGCCTTTGATGAATCGGCTCCGATGACGGCTGTAAAGCCCGCTTCCCGAACCCCCGATAATGAACCGATGAAAGTATGGCTTTATGTCAATAACGAAAAGCGCCAAGAGGGAACGACCGCAGAGATGATTTTGACAGTCCCTGAAATCATCAGCTATTTGTCTGCTCTTTATGAATTAAAACCCGGCGACTTGATCATGACGGGGACGCCTGCCGGCATTGGTACGGTTCATCCCGGTGATGTTTTAGAGGGCGGCGTGCAGGGCGTCGGCGTTTTGAAAGTGAAATTTAAAGGGGAGTAACCGGTATGGCCATCACGGCTCAAGAAGGCAAAAAGATGATGCAAGAATTGGGCGATAAGCTCCTCATTCTTGATGTCAGACACGCTCACGAATACGAGTGGGGGCATATCCCCGGAGCGGTATTGCTTGATAACGATGATATTGAAGAAGGAGTGAGACCGGAATCTTTACCAGAGGATTTGGATCACCCGATTATCATCTATTGTCGATCCGGCGTTCGCAGTCACTATGCCATGCTGAAACTTCAGGCGGCTGGCTACACCCACGTTTATGATATGGGCGGCATCATTGACTGGCCCTACGAAATTGAAAAGTGATCGGTAAGAGAAGATCGTTTTCGAATAATTCTTGAAGATACAAAAACGGGGTTGTCTAAGAAGTCAACCCCGTTGGTGTTTTAAGCTTTGAAACTTAAAAATTAAGCCATTGCCTTGATAGCAGCGGCCAAGCGGCTCTTATGACGAGCAGCGGCGTTCTTGTGCAAAACATTCTTGCCGGCCATCGTGTCGATGATTTTTTGAGCCTTCACGAAAGCTTCAGAAGCAGCGGCCTTGTCGCCGGCCACAACCAATTTACGCACAGCCTTGATGGCGGTACGGTATTGAGAACGTTGAGCAGAAAGGTGCTGGTTGCGCGCAACAGCTTGACGGGCGCGCTTACGAGCTTGTTTGGTATTAGCCATTGTTAGTTCCTTGCCTTATATAAAAAGTTACGGCTGTTAATTACAGCCGCTTTCAAAGGCATTGAGCATTGAAATACGCTTGCAGCACAGAGTCGGAAGCGGCTGGTGAATCAGTTCATTTCCAACGGATTTTTACGGTTCTTTCGGGCATGCGCACACGTCCACGAAGAACACTCCCTTGGAAAAGTCCCAAAGTTTAGCAAAAACTTTTAAACCTCTCAAGCGGTTAATGAAGTTTTTGCTCAAGATCGAATACAATGCACAGGATATTTTGGGAATTTGAACAATGAGTTTAATCAAAGCAGCCGCCACCGTCTCCTCTTTGACGCTTTTATCTCGTATAACAGGTGTTGTACGCGATATGCTGATTGCACGTTATTTTGGTTCAAGTGCCGCTACTGACGCTTTCTATGTGGCTTTCCGCCTGCCCAATATGCTTAGGCGTTTGTTTGCTGAAGGCGCGTTTCAGCAAGCCTTCGTCCCAATGCTCTCCGATGTTAAGGCAACAAAAACAGAGACGGAAGTCCGAAGTTTTATCGATAAGGTTTTTAGTCTTCTTGCGAGTGTCCTTGTTCTCACCAGTATCCTTGGTGTCCTAATCGCTCCGGTTTTGGTTTGGTTAATTGCGGGCGGCTTGGCAGAAAATCCCCAAGGCTTTGATCTTGCCACCCAAATGACCCGGTGGATGTTCCCGTATATCTTCTTTATGAGCTTGGTGGCGATGAGCGCGGGTGTACTCAATACCTGGAAGCACTTTGCCATTCCCGCCTTCACCCCGGTTTTGCTGAACCTTTCTTTCATCGCGTTTACCTTGCTTTTGACGCCGCACCTGGATGAGCCGATTTTTGCGCTAGCCGCGGCAGTGATTGTCGGGGGAGTACTGCAGTTGGGAATTCAGATTCCGTCTTTAATGAAACTGGGAGTTTTGCCTCGCCCCGTCAATCCGTTTAAGGCAGCAAAGGACGCCTCCGTCATCCGGGTGATGAAGTTAATGATTCCTGCGCTTTTTGGCGTTGGCGTTGCCCAGCTTTCTCTTTTGATTAACACCAATATTGCTTCTCGCTTGGGAACGGGTTCTGTGACATGGCTTTCCTTTGCAGACCGTCTGATGGAATTTCCGACGGCTCTTCTCGGAGTCGCGTTAGGATCAGTGTTGCTGCCGAGTCTTTCGGCTGCGTTTGCCAAAAATGATCTCACTCGTTACAACGCCTTGCTTGATAACGGCTTAAGACTCGTTGTCCTTTTGGCCATTCCCGCTGCGGTGGGTTTAGGTTTGATGGCCGAAGCATTGGTTGCCTTTTTGTATCAAGGGAAAAATTTTTTGGTCTTTGACGTACACCAGACAAGCCTTGCCGTGATGGGTTACTCGTTTGGTTTATTGGGGCTTATTGCTATCAAAATTCTGGCTCCTGCCTTTTACGCTAGAAAAGACATTCGCACGCCCGTTAAGGTGGCGGCGGTGAGTCTTGTGTGTGTGCAGCTTTGCAACGTCGCGTTTGTTCCCATTTTCGCTCATGCGGGACTGGCGCTTTCTGTCGGTGTGGGCAGCTGCATCAACGCGTTGACTCTTTTAGTTATCCTGATTCGCCGAGGACAATACCAACCTATTTCAGGGTGGCTGATGTGGTGCGTGAGAATCGTTGTGGCAACCGTGGCAATGGGTGCCACTATTGCGTTTTTGCAACAGGGAGTGGATTGGGCCGGTATGCAAAGTGAATGGGTAAAACGTGCCGGTCTCGTCTTTCTGTACATAGCAGCGGCCCTTGTCGTTTATTTCGGATTACTTATTGTGATGGGCTTGCGCCCTCGTCACTTAAAGCCCCGTTATGACATTTGAGGAGAATCTTCATCTCTATCAAAGGGCATACATTCGGGCCACTGAATAAGCTCATCGTGGTCCGTTGTATCGATGGCGGCGGGGCCGGTTTCTGCGGTGTTGACGGCAAAATTGAGTTTAGCGTAGACATTGGCTAAATCATCAAGGACTATCTCCTCAGGATCGAGTCTCTCATCTTCTAAGCGTTCTACCGTTTCAGACAACGCTTCGAGCGCGTCACTTAAGGCATCAATGAGCCATTGGCGATCAACAGACATTTTTTTGTTCCCAGTCGTTAAAAATCCCCAAAAAACAATGGGATCTCTTTAAAATGCGACAAGTATACGTGAATCATTATTGACAATGATTCCAGATAGTGATGGTTTTATATATCAGGCCCATTGTGATTGACTCAAAAGACTTCAAACAATGGGTTTAGGAGCCGGCAATGAAGAGTTTTTCTAAAAAAGCATTGGTGTTAGGTGTGATGCTTGCGGTAGGTGCCACAGCTCAGGCGGCCTATTTGGGACAATTGCAAGTGACAAGCCAAGCCAGTCAGAATTTTCAGGCTACTTTTTTAGTTCATGATGTATCGCCTACAGGATCGTCGCTTACGGCTCGATTGGCTCCCGCGGAAACTTATTCTAAATACGGTATTACGATGCCTGAAACGGCCAAGGGTCTTAACTTGGCTTTAATCAATAAGTCTCCTTTAACACTTCGAATTTCTTCTAATCGCCCGGCAGTTGAGCGCGCGTTCCCGTTATTAGTTGAATTAAACGAAGGCGGGCATGTTACGGTTCGTCAATACAATATTCATATTGGCGCGACAGGCAGTGTTGAACCGGTTGAAGTGGTGTCGATGGCGGCTGCGCCCATTACCGCTGCCACCCCTGTGGCAAAGAGCGCTCCTGAGTCTAAACCCGCAGTAAAGACTGCTTCTTCGGCTAAGGCTTCTGTTCCGGCTCCTGCAGCCAAGACTGAAATGACGCCACTAGAGCGCATGCAGGCGAAAAATTATGACTTAAGTAAACCTGTTCTTGTCGAAGCCGGTTACACCCCGTGGTCGTTGGGAGTCCTCTATCAAAAGCGTTACCCTAACGCCAGCGTCAATCAAGTGTTGGTTGCTTTGGCCATTCACAATCCGGAAGCCTTCCCTGCCGGCAATGTCAGACAATTAAAAGCGGGCGCCAAAGTGACGGCACCGTCAGCGTCTTTGGTTGAATCCATTAATGCTCAGACGGCCCGAGAAATCGTTCAAAAGGGCTTGAGCATTGAAGAAGTCGCCCAACGTCCGGCTCCTATTAAAGAGGTAAGACAAGAGGCTCCGAAACACAAGAAACCTTTGCCCTCAATCCAAACGGCACCGGTTAAGCATTTGCCGGTGACCAAAGAAGAGATTCAAAGTGATGTGAAGGCAGCCGAACCCGCACCGGTAACACCTGCTCCTCAAAGCGGTGATTTGACGGCTACGGATAAGGCTCAACAGCCGGCGGAAAATATCTCCGCTACTTCTGAGGCTCCTGTAGAGGCCGTTCCTGAAAACGCACCTTCTGTTTCAGAATCGGTTGAGGCTCAAGAGAGCACATCGCCACAAGAAGCAATGCCTACATTGGAAATCATGACTGAGGAAGAGGCACCGGTTGAAGAAGAGTCAACTTCTTGGTTCTGGTATCTGTTGATTGTCTTGATGTTGGGTGCTGCGGGCTTTATCTATTGGCGCACGAAGCAAGGCCGTTATGTGGATTTCCAATCCTTTAAGCGAGTGATGAATAAGGGTAACGCTCCGGTTCATGAAGAGCCGACGATTCGTCAGGCTCCTCAGGCTCCGCGTGCTGCTCAGCCGTCTGCGCCCACCAGTTCCTTTGAAAGTGTAAGCCACGCTCCTCACGAAGAACCTCGTGTTGAACCGCGTCCTGCTGTGCAGCCTGCTTCAGTAGCGCCGACAGCAACGGTTGCCGCCGCACAAAAGCCCGCAAGCCAACAAGCGGCAAGTGCTAATGTGTTTGATTTGGTCGCCGATGACGAACCGGTGCAAGTTCAGCCGACGCCGGCTCAAGCAGAGCACAAAGCTGCCGCTGCTGACGATCACGGCATGAAGGATTCGCTTGACATGGCTCGCTCATTTATCTCCATCGGAGCGAAGAATGAAGCTATCGCTTTGTTGCAGGAAGTGCTTCAAAAAGGCAGTCCTGTCGATAAGGCACAAGCTGAGGCCCTTTTAAAGCAAGTTCATGAGCGCGCCTGATGCGAATTGCTTTAGGCATTCAATATAACGGTTCGGCATTTTGCGGTTGGCAAACCCAGCCCGATATGCCGAACGTTCAAGATACATTGGAATCGGCACTGAAAACCTTCGCGACAGTGCCGATTTCGACTATCTGCGCGGGGCGCACCGATACGGGAGTGCATGCCACGCATCAAGTGGTGGATTTTGAATCTCCTGTCGCAAGACCCCTTAATGCATGGGTGCGGGGCGTAAACACCTTTTTGCCGCCAACTGTAGCTGTGCGCTGGGCTTGTGAAGTGCCTGATGACTTTTCGGCTCGCTTTAGTGCAACCGAGCGCACCTATGAATATTGGCTTTTAAATGATCCTGTGAGATACCCTTTGATGGAGGGGCTCGTCGGTTGGGTCTTTAGACCTTGTGACGAAACGAAAATGCAGGAGGCGGCTCAGTGTCTTTTAGGCGAGCACGATTTCACGAGTTTTAGAGCATCAGAGTGTCAGGCAAAAAGCCCCATCAGAACAATCCACGAAGTAACAGTTAAGCGTTGCGGCAACATGATCGGCATTCGACTGCGAGCCAATGCTTTTTTGCACCATATGGTTCGAAATATCGTTGGCAGTTTGGTTTATGTTGGTACGGGAAAGCAAAGCGTACAGTGGTTCAACGATGTTTTAGAAGCCTGTGACCGTACGGTCGCCGCCCCTACGTTTGCCGCAGGAGGCCTTTATCTTGTTGGGGTGAAATATCCTAATGCCCCTCAGCTGCCCAGTTATAGTCCGACACTTTGGTCACAGCTGATGAAATAATAAAAATTATTTAAAATCAATGTGATAGTATAGATAGTAGACAAAAAATAGATAATTAAATAAGCCAAATTGACCTTGCCTGAAATTGGTTGACAGTTTTTAAAACTATGACTGACTTGGTTGACAGGTTTTTGATTCTTGCCTAATTTTCTTTACAGCTAAAAAACTAAAACCTGAATATGTTGACACCATGGAGATATTTCCCATGGTGTCTTTTTATTTTAATCCTTTTTAAATCTCCTTGACTTGTCGTGAAATCGGTTGACAGTTCTGAACGATTTCCTGGTTTAGTTGACAGTTTTTAGATTTTTGCCTAATTCTCTTGACAGCTAAAGCTGTGTGGAGTTAATTGATAGACAGGGGCAAGGTGCACGTTGTTGGTCTTGAGAAAATAACCAAAATATGGCATTCGTTAACAGCTTTAGATTTGATAAAATCCCAAATCGTATTATTTGTACAGAATTGTATTGAAGGACTTCTTCTATGAGTTGGATTGATCGGCTATTGCCTCGCATTCATAAGTCGGATTCAGAACACCCCGAAAAGAAGGAAAGCGTGATTCCCGAGGGGCTTTGGACGAAGTGCCCGAATTGCGAGCAAGTGCTTTATACCGAAGAATTGCGTGATTCTTTGATGGTTTGCCCGAAGTGTGGCCATCATATGCGCATTAAAGCTCGTGAGCGTGTGGAAAACTTTTTGGATGCGCAAAATCAGGTGGAAATCACTCAAGAAGTGCAACCGACAGACCCGTTGAAGTTTGTGGACAGCAAGCCCTATCCTGCTCGCCTGGCGCAGGCCCAGCAAAAGACAGGTGAAACGGACGCCTTGGTTGTCAAGCGTGGTACGCTTCGCGGTTTGCCTGTCGTTGTGGCCGCCTTTGAATTTAACTTTATGGGCGGCTCAATGGGTTCGGTTGTCGGTGAACGTTTCGTGCGCGGTGTGGCAGAAGCCACGCGCATGAAGTGCCCCTTCATCTGTTTTGCGGCCTCCGGCGGCGCCCGTATGCAAGAAGGCTTGATGTCCTTAATGCAAATGGCTAAAACGACGGCCGCCATTGCCGGCCTCGCCCGTGAAAAATTACCCTTTATTTCGGTTTTAACCGATCCAACGATGGGTGGCGTTTCCGCCAGTTTTGCCTTTATGGGCGATGTGGTGATTGCAGAACCCCGGGCTTTGATTGGTTTTGCCGGTCCCCGTGTGATTGAGCAAACGGTTCGTGAAAAGTTGCCCGATGGCTTCCAACGCTCGGAATTCTTGCTCAAGAAGGGCGCTATTGATATGATCGTGGATCGTCGTGAAATGCGTGCTAACATTGCAGAAATCATGGCGATGCTCATGAGAAAGCGTATTACGGACGCCGAATGATTTGATTGAGAACGATCTAAAATTTAAAGACGCACTAGAGACCACGCTTGCGGCGTGGTCGCGTTGTTTTTGGACACAGAAATGTCTCAAGGTAAAGATACTTTAAATGGATGGTTGGACTACATTCTTTCGTCACATCCTGAAAATGTGATTGAGTTGGGTCTTACGCGCATGAAAAAGATGCTCGATCGCCTGGATATCCATTTTGATTGTCCGGTGATCACTGTTGCCGGAACCAATGGTAAAGGCAGCACTTGCGCCATGCTTGAGGCTATTTATCGTGCGGCTGGCTACAAAACCGCCATGCATACCTCTCCGCATATGCTTTCTTTTAACGAGCGGGCTCAAATTAACGGTGCAATTGTTGAAGATGCTCCGTTGGTGGAAGCTTTTCGAGAGGTAGAAGAAGCTCGAGCGGGGATGCCTCTGACTTATTTTGAATTCACGGCCTTGGGTATCCTGAGAGTCTTTCAAAAAGCCAAACCCGATGTGGTGATTTTGGAAATCGGTTTGGGCGGAAGGCTTGACGCGATTAATGCTCTTCAATCAACGGCAAGCATTGTCACGACCATCGGCATTGATCATGAGGCCTATTTAGGTAATACGCGAGATGCCATTGGTTGGGAAAAGGCTCATGTTTATCGTCAAGGACACCCGGCTGTTTGCGCGGATAAAAATCCCCCGGTCAAACTTTTACAGTACGCAAAGGCGCTAAAGACAAATCTTGAGGTCGCGGGTAAAGATTTTTCCGTTACCGAAGAAGACGGCGGTCGTATGCGTTTTAGGATGGGTGTCAATGACTGGGATTTGCCCCGACCGGCCCTTCGCGGTCGAAATCAAATGGACAATGCGGCTGGTGTCCTTGCTCTAGTTGTTTCCTTGATGGATAAGTTGCCGGTTACGCTTGCTGATATTGAAAAGGGGTTGACAACAGTTCGCATAACCGCACGATTTGAAAAGGTGCAATCGGATCCGACCGTTATTTTGGATGTCGGTCATAATCCCCATGCGGCTAGCGTTTTGGCTCAGAATATTCGAGACGTGAAAACGCAAGGCAAGGTCATTGCTGTTTTTGGAATGCTTGCGGATAAGGACATGATTGACGTGGTGAAAATCATGTCTGAAGTGATTGACGAGTGGTTTATCACTGGTTTGCCGGGACCCCGTGGGGCAAGCGTGGATGTGTTGCATAAGGTCATGCTTGAGGCGGGTGTTGAAGATGGCAAAATCACGCAATGCGAAGGTGTTGAAGAGGCTTTTAACCAGGCAAAGCGTCAGGCATCGATCATTGATACAATCATTATCTTCGGTTCCTTTGTGACAGTAACCGCGGCCCTGCCGCTTGTTCGAACAAATGCAAGAGTCCAATAAACCAACCAACGAAGAAGCGTTCTGGAAGTCACCTCAAGAAAGCGTTGAGGTGGGTCTTGAGCACCTTGCCGAAGATAAGGAGCTTGAGGTGAGCCAAGTGAAGGCAAAGTTTCGCCATCGCTTGGTGGGAGCTGTCGTGTTGGTTGCCGCTTTGGCAACGGTGTTGCCGATTTTCTTTGAAGAGCCTGCTATTCAAAGTGACCGGCACGCTGAGACGAAGATTCCTCCCATCACTAAAGAGCCTTTCTACAAAATGGAACTTCCGGTTAATAATCGGCCGGCAGTGTCCATGCCGGCTGACCAAAGCGCATTGAAGGATCTTTCAAAACCCAATGTTGTCAAGGACGCTCCGGAGGCTCGTCCCACGCCGGAATTGGATCAAAAACAAAATGAGGCGCAAACTTACGCCCCCTCAACGGAAGGCTCGCTTTACATTCAGGTGCTTGCTACCTCCAGTGAAGCCGGAGCGATGCGTGAGATGGCGCGCTATCAGGCAATGGGTTTACCGGTTTATTCCGTGAAGGTTCAAAAGAAGTCAGCAACACTGTGGCGAGTGCGCTTGGGCCTTTTTAAGACAAAAGAGGAAGCAGAACGGGTTGCCAAGGTTTTGGATAGCCGAAAAATTTCACACATGCCTGTTCAGGTGGAAGAAAGCGCCAAGCGTGATATGAACCGCATTGCGCCCACGCGAACGCTAAAGAGTGCGGCGCAGGAAGCACACAGTCGTTCTCAAGAGCAAAAGGCGAAGACGCCTGCGGCGCAGCCTGCGAAGGCTAAATCGCAGCCGATAAAAAACGCCACGCCGGCTCAGCTAAAGGCTGTCAAACCAGCCACGGCAGCAAAAGCTACCCAGCAGGTAAAGAAAGAAACTGCACTGAAGGCTACTCAAAAGGTTTCACCTAAGAAGAGTGCCAGTGACGATCCCTTGGCGGATTTGTTGAAATCAACCCGTGAAGACGTGATAGCGCAAAAGCTTCGCGAAAGCGGACACAAGTGATAAGGACTGTTAATCGTGAATGAATTGGATTGGGCAATCATTATCGTGTTGGTTCTCTCCACGGTGGTTGGGGTGACACGGGGTGTTGTGCGTGAAATTTTATCGATTGTGGGCTGGGTGATCGGGATTGTTTTTGCGATCCGATTCTCGCCTGAGTTGGCGGGGCTCATTCCGCTTGAAAGCTTAGGCCCTGCTATTCGGACAATTATTGCGGCGGTCTTAATCTGCGTGGCCTGCGTCTTTGCTATCGGACTCTTAGGAACGATTTTGCGCAAGATGCTTGAAGTGGCTCGTATTAGCGCCGAGGATCGCGTACTGGGAAGTGTGTTCGGATTTTTGCGCGGTGTGGTTTTTGTCTGTGCGGTGGTGTTTTTGGCCGGCATGACGAGCGCAACCTCCACTCAAATGTGGAGACATTCTGTTTGTATTCCTTTGGCTGAAAATGTGATTGACTGGATGATGCCGATGATGCCGGATTCCATCGCCAAGCTTCGCAAGTAAAGCTATTGAGAAGGGACAATTTTTAAATTTTTAACCGATGAGGCTATCAAATGTGTGGGATTGTAGGTCTTTTTTCTCATGAGCCGGTCAACCAACGGCTTTATGACTCGTTGCTTTTGTTGCAACACCGCGGTCAGGATGCGGCTGGTATTGCCACGCTTGACGGATTGACCTTTCACATTCATAAAGCAATGGGCTTGGTGCGGGATGTCTTCAGAACGCGCAACATGCGAGATTTGTTAGGCAATAGCGGCTTGGGGCAGGTTCGCTATCCCACGCAGGGCAATGCCGACAGCAATGAAGAAAGCCAACCGTTTTATGTCAACGCCCCTTACGGCATCATGTTTGTGCACAACGGCAACCTCACCAATGCCGAAGCCCTCAAGCAAGAGCTCTACGACTCTGACCGCCGCCATATCAATACAACGAGTGACTCGGAAGTGCTGCTCAATGTTTTGGCGGATGAATTATCCCGCCTGACGCTCAATAGCAAGATTTCCCCAGAAATCGTTTTTGAAGCCGTTAAAGGTGTTCATAAACGCGTCAAAGGTTCATACGCTTGTATCGCTTTGATTGCCGGCAAAGGCATGCTTGCTTTCCGCGATCCCTTCGGTATCCGTCCGCTTTGCTACGGTACAAAAGAAACATCGACGGGAAGAGATGTTATTTTTGCTTCCGAGTCTGATGTTCTCGAAGCTCAAGAATACGAAACGCTTCAAAACGTTGCACCGGGCGAAGCCATTTGGGTTGACATGAAGGGTGACATCCATCAGGCCCAATGCGCAGAACACGCCCAGCTTGTTCCCTGTGCATTTGAATACGTTTATCTTGCCCGTCCTGATAGCGTCATTGACGGTATCTCGGTTTACGGTGCCCGTTTGCGTTTGGGTGAATATTTAGCGCACGAAGTGGCCCGCAGAATTCCTGTGGATGAAATTGATGTTGTGATGCCGATTCCCGATAGCTCGCGCCCCGCAGCTCAGCAGCTTGCCCAACGTTTGCGCTTGCCTTATCGCGAAGGTTTCATTAAAAACCGCTACGTTGGTCGTACCTTCATCATGCCGGGTCAGGCCATTCGCAAAAAGACCGTTCGTCAGAAATTGAATGCCATGGCCGTGGAATTTAAAGACAAGAACGTGCTCTTGGTGGATGACTCCATCGTTCGTGGCACAACGATGCATGAAATTGTTCGCATGACAAAACAAGCCGGCGCGAAGAAAGTGTTTGTGGCGAGCGCTGCTCCTCGCGTGTGCTTCCCGAATGTTTACGGTATCGATATGCCGACTCGCTCGGAACTCATTTGCGGAGACGGCAAGACCGATGATGAAGTCTGCAAGATTCTTGAAGCTGACGCAGTGGTTTACCAACGTTTGGAAGACTTAAAGTCTGCCCTTCTTGATATGAATCCTGCCATCGAGCGCTTTGAATGCTCGTGCTTTGACGGTGAGTACATTACGGGTGATATTACGGAAGAGTACTTGGCTAAACTTGAAGCACAAGCAAAAGCCGCTAAAGCTCAACCGAAAAAAGTTGACGAAGACTGAATTTAGCTAACGTGTAAGTCGTTAGTTTGGGGAGTCCTTTTAACTGGGGAACTCCCCATTTTAAATCTGAGAAGAAGCTATAAATTCGAAAAACGTAACACTTGAACGCGTAAAAAATTCAAAAAACGTTACAAAAGCAGTCGAAAAAAATCCAAAAAACGTTACAGCAGATAATTCGATGCCAATTATCGAACGATATCTTCCCGCTCCAATACCTTTAAAACAGTCAGTGCCATGATCTTTAAATCAAACCAAACGGATTGTTTATGAAGGTATTCAGTATCCAAAGCCACCTTTTCTTCATCTGTGATTGTTGTTCTGCCATTAACTTGAGCCCAACCTGAAATACCGGGTTTTAATTGATCAACGCCGGCAGCCTTTCGCATTTCAAGAACAGAAGTCACAATAGGCAGAACCGGACGGGGACCAATTAAAGACATATCGCCTTTCAAAACACACCACAATTGGGGAAGTTCATCCAAACTTGTTTTTCTGATAAAAGCGCCAACCTTTGTGATATAGCTCTGAGTTTCCGGATTTTTTTCAGCTTCGCATACAGGAGCACCGACAGCCATTGATCGGAATTTGGGCATTTGGAAGGGTTTGCCGTATTGCCCGACACGGGTGGACCAATAAACAACAGGCCCGGGAGAATCGAGCTTAATGGCAATGGCGACAAAAATGGATAAGAAAATAGCTAGAGGCGCAATCAATAAGACAATAACAATGTCGAGCAGGCGTTTCATTTGCGAATTAATAAATAAAACAACTTGGCTCTAAATTCTAAAGTAAAGATAGCGGCTTTTCGAGAGGGGCTGGTGAGATAACCAAAATCTGTTCGATATATCGAACGAAATGCAAAAAATGGAGATTTTGTTCGATATATCGAACAAATTAGTCAGAAAATACGATTTTGTTCGATATAGATTGACGAATTAATTATGGCTAACGGTTAAAATCAAAGAAAAAATAAGGATTATTTGTGTCAACAGGTCTATTTACCCACGAATCGTGTTATCGCCATATCACAGGATTCTCGAGTCCGGATTCGCCTGAGCGAATTCGAGCGATAGAGGAGCGATTGGTTGCTTCGGGTTTGGAAAGTGCTTTTTGTCGGAAACAGACCGAGCGCCAGGCTTCTTTAGAGGATCTTTTACGTGCCCATGATCAACAATACGTCGACCACGTTCGCTCTTTAATTCCCCAAAAAGAAGGTGAATTGATTCATATCAGTGAGGATACGATTGTGAGCCGTGATTCGTGGCCGGCCGCATTAGAAAGCGCGGGTTGTGTACTTGAAGCGCTTGATGAAGTCCACTCTGGCAAACTCACCAATGCTTTTTGTTGTGTGCGCCCACCGGGCCACCATGCCCATCGAGATAAAGCGGAAGGCTTTTGTATTTTCAACAATGTGGCGATCGCGGCGCTTTACGCAAGAGATGTTTTGGGCATTGAGCGAATGGCAGTCTTAGATATTGACGCGCACCATGGTGATGGGACCGAGGATATTCTGGCTGGGCTTGAGGGTATTCATTTCTTCTCTTTTTTTGAAAAAGAGATTTTCCCGTATCCGAAGCTTGAGAGTTTGGCATCTAATATTCACAAGTTCGCGCTTGCGGCCGGTGACAGAGGAGAGGCGGCCTGTGAAGTGATTCGTTCCAAGTGGGAGCCTTTAATTCGTGAGTGTCATCCGCAGCTTATCTTAATTTCGGCTGGTTTTGACGCTCATATGGCCGATACCATGTCGGGATTGGATTTCTCTGATTTGGACTATGCCCATATCACACGAATCATTGATGATATCGCGCGTAGCGTTTGTGATGAAAAAATCGTCAGCGTGCTCGAAGGCGGCTATGAGCCTCGGAGTCTTTCAAGAGCGGTTGTTGCCCACATCAGAACATTAGCCCATGTGTAAAGGATCCAAGAGTGTCGCTATTTTCACTTAAGCATTTAAAAGAAGGCGTTTCAGGCCGTGAGGTGCTCTCTTGGGCGGCCTTTGATTTCGCCAACTCCGGCTATACAACCGTTGTCCTCACAGCGGTTTTTAATGCTTATTTTGTCAGTGTGATTTGTGAAGAAGCTTCTTGGGCGACACTTCTTTGGACAACGGTTATCGCGGCAAGCAATATTTTGGCTATTGTTTCCATGCCCCTAATTGGTGCGGCCAGTGACCTTAAAGCCAGTAAAAAATTTTGGACGGTGTTGATGAGTTTGATTTGTATCGGGGGCACCGTCGGTTTGGCTTTTACCGGCACCGGTACGATTGTCTGGGCTGTTCTCATGGTCATTGTCAGCAATTTCGCCTATAACGTTGGAGAGACGCTTAATTCTGCTTTCTTGCCCGAAATCGCCGACGACCGCTCCATTGGGAAAGTCTCCGGTTGGGGATGGAGTTTTGGGTATTGCGGTGGTCTTTTGACTTTGGGGTTAAGCTTGGCTGTCGTTTTGGCTATGCAGTCAAAGGGATTTTCCGCTGAGGATTATGTCCCCTACACTATGCTCATCACGGCGGTTATCTTTTTTATCGCAGCACTGCCTCTTGCTTTATGGCTAAAAGAAAGAGCCGTGCCTAGAACCCAATCATCATTTTGGTCTTTGGTTAAAGAATCCCAAACCAGCCTTATTAAAACATTCAAAAGTCTGCCCGCTCACCGAAATTTTGCCTGGTTGGTTGCTAGCGGTCTCTTCTTCCAAGGTGGAATCGCCGTTGTGGTGACACTGGCCGCGGTTTACGCCGATCAAGCCATGGGATTTTCGCCGGACGAAACGATTCTCCTCGTGTTGCTCGTCAACATCACCGCAGCAATCGGAGCCTTTGCTTTTGGCTATGTGGAGGATCGTATTGGTCACAAAAATGCCTTGATCGTGACGCTTTTCATTTGGATAGCCATGGTGGGTGTGGCTTATTTTGCTCAAACCAAAGCGCTTTTTTGGGTGGCTGCGAACTTGGCTGGTATTGCAATGGGATCAAGCCAGTCAGCAGGTCGTGCTTTGGTTGGTGTTCTGGCTCCTGAAAAAGACCGCGCGGCATTTTATTCATTTTGGAATATGGCGCTGTGGGTAGCCAATATCATTGGTCCGATGACTTATGGACTGATTACTTGGGTGACAGGCAACGATCAACGCTTGGCTCTTTTGTGTACGGGGATGTTCTTTGTTGTGGGTTTGATTTTTCTGCTTCCGATGAAGTTATCAAAAACGAAAGAAATTTTTTAGAAAATCTGAAAAATATTTTTAGAAAATATATTCAGAAATTTAAAGAAAATGAAATATCTACACAGAACAATAGAAAACGTTTTACCTAAACAGTCTGCTTTTTATAAAGGTGTAATGCTTTCAGGCATGCGCCAAGTGGGTAAAGGTACATTGCTCAAACAAATTGGTGAGCAGAGACGTTACTTGACACTTAATAATTCTCGTCTCTTAAGAATGGCCAAAGAAGCACCGGAAGAGTTTTTAGTCCTTAATCCTCCTCCTGTTACCATTGAGGAAGTGCAGTGGGCACCGGAGCTTTTTCCGGCATTAAAGGCTGCGTTTGATGAAACCGAAGACAGAGGATTGGTCTGGTTATCAGGATCGCAACGTCTGTCACTTTGGTCTCAGGTGGCAGATAAACTGCCAGGCCGAGTGGCATCCTTTGACTTGATGCCCTTTTCTATCTATGAGAGACAAGGTTTGGGCTTGTCACAAAAACCCTATATTCCAAGTATAAATCTGCCTCGATTGCTGAAACCAAAGACTGTTTCTGAGACATGGGACGTTATTTTTCAGGGAGCCTGGCCTGATGTTTTACGGGCAGACAACGATACCCGAGAAATCTTTTATGACCAACTTATTAAGCTTTATATAGCCAACGATGTTGTCCAACTCAATAGCATTGAAAAACGGTTGGAATTTCAAAAGTTTTTGACAGTGTTAGCAACTCGTTCAGGCCAAGAACTCAATTATTCAGATCTATCGAAGGATTGCGGAATCAATTTGCCTACTGTAAAGGCCTGGTTATCCATCGTTGAAGCGAGTGGTCTGGTTTTCTTGTTGCCGCCTTTTTACGAAAACATCGAAAAACGTCTGGTTAAATCCCCAAAAATGTATTTTGTTGATACCGGATTGGTTTGTTTCTTGCTTGACATTCAGTCATCTGAAGAATTGTCCCGTTACTATAACCGAGGTGCAATTTTTGAGACATTTGTCATATCGGAAATTCTAAAAAGTTGGGTACATAACGCGAAGAGACCCTCTTTTTATTTTTATCGCGACTTTGAAAAGTCTGAAGTCGATCTATTGATCCATGATTCGGGTGTTTACTATCCCATCGAAATAAAAAGTTCTGTCACTGTTTCTTCTAAGAAACTAACAGGTCTTGAGGCGTTCAAGAAAAATGTCAAAAACTCAGCCATGGCTTCTGTCATTTCGATGACGCCGGAACCCTATGTGATGGAAGGGCAGGTCATCAATCATTCTATTTGGGACATTTGAGACCAATTACGAAAATTATTTAAGAAAAATGACTGGTGAGTCTTATCTTTGACTCACCAGTTCAATGTCTCTAAACAATGGTTAGTGCAAGGGCGATCAAAGCAATCAGGCTAGGAACGAAAGTTCGTTTTGATACTTCTAATGGATTGACCATTGCAATGCCGGAAACAACGACCATGGCGCCTGAAATAGGTGATGCAGTGCGACCCAGAACACCTGCCAAGAAGGCCAATGCTCCTAAATTGGGAACTTCCATTCCGAAGTGTTGAGCATGAGGAGTCACCGCTTCATTAAAAGCGAAAGTTGAAGCGTCACCAGAACCCGTGATAACCCCTAAACACCATGGACCGAAAGAGCCGCCCCAACGAGCGATATCGTTACTTTCTTTCAGCAAATCAACAAATGATTGAACTAAACCTGTTGCGGTTAACCCGGCAGCGAAAACGCCTGCGGCAATAATAATGCCAAGAATTTCTCCGTAGCCTTTACCCATGCCACTGAAGAATTGTTTTGAAAATTCTTGGGGATTGGTTCTTGTGACCAATAGACACAAGATTGTGCCAACCAACATCGCTTGGGCCACTCCCATCTTGATTGAAGGGATGATGGTGTTGCCTAGAAATAGAATTAAAACCGGAAAAACAGGAATGAAAGCGTAAATGAAATTGGGGTTTTCAACCAACTGAACTCGTTTGCTTTCATCAATAACTCCTGTGTTTTCAGAAGTCCCTTTATCGCGGAAAAGCATAGCAACGATGAGGATTCCAACCACAGCGATAGCAAACATAATCATGCTGTATGGGAAATGCAGGGCGATAAAGTCCATGACGTCCATATTGGCCATTTTCGCAACATAAGGATTATGAGCGGATCCCGGGGACAACACGCCTCCAATAGTGCCCATCATGACAGAAGCCGCGGCACCAGCGGGTGATATTCCGGCTCTCAGCATAACTGGAATCAAAGTTGATCCAACGGCGGCAGCGACGCCGGAAGCCGAAGGAATGACAACGTTGACCATGATGGTTACCGCTGTGCAAACGGGAATTAAAAAGATACCCAATCCACGAATAGGTTTAGATAAAAGGGCAACAAGATGTTGATCGCACTTTGTGTAAGTTAAAACAGAGGCAAAACCCATGGATGTACAAATTGCTGTGATAAGTCCGCTATTGGTCATGGACTTTGCGAATGCGTTCAGTGTCGTGAGAGGCTCCATTGATAAGCAACAAAGGACCGCTCCGGAAGTGAAAAGCACTAAACGAGTCTCCCAGCGTTTAGCGAGTGCCACAACTGTTAGGATGACTACTAGAATTCCAATCCAACCTAGAAGTGTCATTTATAAAATCTCCTATTGTACGAGGGCTCTGTCGCTTGATGTCACCAAACGAAGGCCGATAAGAATGAAAATCAAACCAATGCCGGATGTGTAAACAAGAGGCTCTTTCGCTACAACAAGAGCCAGGCAAAATGATGTAACAGGGTCTAAAAGGGTCATAGCCACAGCGGTGTTGGCTGTGATGAATTGAAGGGCTTTTGTGTAAAGTAGAAATGCTACACCTGTGGGGATAAGCCCCAAATACAGGAATACCAACCAATCCAACGTCTGCACCGTTTTTGGGATACCAGATAAACCCAGTGAGATGGGCAAAGCGATCAATAAGGCCAGAGAAAAAATTAATGTGGTGCAAATCAATGGGGATAAGGTCTTAACCAATTCTCCTGAAATGATGGTGAAGCAAGAATAACAAAGCCCGGCAATCAAACAGGAAATCAGTCCCACTGTGGATATGTGCCAACTTGAGGCCTGGGAGACGATCATCACTACAACGCCAACGCAGGCTAAAATCGTTCCGCGCCACCAACGAAGGGAAGGGGATCGCTTAAAAACGATCCAAGATAATAGGCCCGCCCAAATAGGAGTAGAGCCAATGGTTGAGGCCGAACCCATGGCAATTCCTGTCATCCGCACGCCGTAAATGAAGCAGATGTTGTTGATCGCTATACAAAGTGCGGCTAGCGAGATCAAGGGAATAATCGCTCCATGAGACCTGTGCGAAAACTCTTTATATTCATGTGTGCCCACTGAGCAAACGATGAAAAAGATAGAAGCAAAGAGCAATCGAAACACAACTATCCAAGTGGCCTCAATTGAACTTTGAACAAAGCCCTGGATTAAACCGATCGTTCCCCAACTTATGGCAGCGAGCGACGCAAAAACAATTCCCAATGTACCTTTGAGCATCGGTAATCACCCTGAGGGATGAACGGATTTTTTAATCTGTTCATCCCATCTATCTAATCTAGAGTGTGTAGAGACGATCGTTGATCAGGACATCGGGTCGATTGAGGCGCCAAAGCATTTGATCCTGGGCATCCTTGGCTTGATCAAGCATTTTGGCTTCATCAAATAAAGTGAAGTGTCTGTTGTGTAGGACGATTTCTCCTTCCACGATCACATTGTCAACGTCTTGCCCCATTGCATGGTTGACCAAACGTGTGACGGGCATTTGGAAGGGGAAAAGATGCGGTTGCCGATAGTCAATAGTGATAATGTCAGCTTTTTTCCCTACCTCAAGGGAACCAATTTCTTTGTCCAAACCTAAAGCTCTAGCCGGTTCAATCGTGACCATTTCCAAGACTTTTCCACAAGATAAGATACCTGTGTTTCGATGTTCGAAACGTTGCAATAAAAGGGTATTTTTTACATCACGCCAGAGGTCGTAGCTTCTCGATGAAGCGGAACCGTCACTGACAATGGCCACATTGACTCCTCGTTTCAACATTTCGTAGACCGGACAATGGCCCTTGGTGTGCATATTGGTTGATGGGCCGTGAAACACCCAGGCGCCTGTAGAGGCCAAAATATTAATGGCTTCATCGGAGTAACCCGTGCTGTGTGTTAATGAAAGCATGGGGGTAAGGACTTCCGGCGTATAGCGGTGCATGAACTCAACATCATCGTCATAAGCGTGAGTGTGAAGTGGAACGCCGTATTTAGAGGCGATTTCAAACATCTTTCGGTTATGTTTGATATTAGCTTCAATACTTTCGTCAGGGCGATGTCCCATGCGGCCCGGAGCAACGATACAAATTTGTCGAGAATGGATTCCGTTAAGTTCCTTAACGCTTTGTTCGGTTGTAGCGTAAGCCATTTCAGGTGTCACATCATATTCACGTAAAAGCGTTTGACCGTTCCACCATTTTGCATGCTTAGGAAAGACGCCGTACGGTGATCCAATGCCAGCTAATTCGCGAATGCCTGTTGATACAGCTCCTTCAAAATGGCTTGCAAGTGGCTCTAATAATTCGCTTCTTGGAGTGCTTCCAATCATTGAAACACCAGTGGTGGTGCCAAATTTTAGGCGTTCTGAAGCAGCCAAAGCGCCTTCGGCACGCCAAAATTCGCTGTCTGTACACTCGTAGTAGATGGTTTGGGCAAGGTCTTCCCAGCCGGGTTTACCGTCACCAAGACTACGAATTAGGCTATGCCCCGCGTGACCGTGAGCATCGACCAATCCGGGCATAATGACATGTCCGGTGCAATCAATTTGTTTTTTTGCTGAATAATCTTGAGGCAGCTCAGACATGTGACCGATAGCGCAGATTCTTTCTCCTTGTACAGCAACGAAGCCATCGTTGTATTCCGTGTGATTTTTGTCAACGGTTACCACAATTCCGTGCGTTAACAGTAAGTCCCACATATGATCCCCTCCGTTTGGGTAATGAAATGCTTTGCAATTATTATCGAAGAGGCATTATTGGAAGGAAACTAAATTTTTTTAATAACAAATGCTTCAGATACTAAAAACTTGAGTTGCTATTGCAAAGATTATTCTTCTGTCAAGGCAAAGGATTGTCGTTTCTCTAGGAGCAGATGCGTGATAAAAGAGGTGATTGGGCTTTTTTCCGCATTGGTAGAGGCAAGTCGAAAAACAGTTTTTCCTGGGCCGTTTTTTACAGAGGAAAATCGCAAATCAGGATTGGTTTCTTTTAGTTGTTTGGGAATAAAAGCTACTGCTGCGCGAGAGCCAACCAAGTCGATCATCATGTCAACGTCACTAACATAAATTTTGGATCCATAGTCTCTTATCCATGCTTGATGTAAAGGGCTTTCTCTTTCCGATGCGATTGCTGCAAGCGGTAATTTACTTGTATCGGTGATGGAGGATGAGGAACCTAACGACCATTCACAAATGCCCCAAAAAGTCGTTTGTAAATCAATATCCATTCCTTGTTGCTCTGGTAAGCCTATTGCATAATCGCATTCTCCGCCGATCAATGCTTCCCATAGATCACGGTGATGCCGCGTTTCAATATAGAAATCCGTCAAAGGGAATTGTTCTTTGAGTTTGTTAGTAATTTCAACTAAAGGTCTCCTCAGTACAAGATTACTGATGGCAATGCGATAGGATGACTCTATGCCATTTGTTAGCAGAGACATTTTTGAGGGTAGATCTGATAAAAGATCTTGAATTTTCATGAAGTGATCTAAAAGCAATCCCCCTGCTTCTGTGATTTCAAGTGAATGCGGTTTTCTTTCAAACAGTAAAACACCAAATTGTTCCTCCAAGGCCCGAATTCGATAACTGACTGCTGCCGGTGTTTTGTGCAGCAGGGTAGCTGCATCGGTGAAATTTTTCGAGCGGGTAACGGCAAAAAAAGTTTTAACCGTCTCTAAGTCAAAGTTGGGAAGATGATTTGATCTCATGTTGATATTTTCCAAAATCTTGTTAATAAGGCTACATAAAGACTCTTGTAAAGTCAGCAAGGGATTTCCCAAAGACAAAAGGATTTAATCCTCACTCCTCAATCTGCACTCTTAGTCGTTAAATTCGTTTTCTAAGTGGTGAGTTTTACTATTTTTCGAAAATAGTATTTTTGTAAGATAGTAAAAATGGCACAAGAAGCTCAATTTACAGACTAAAACAATAAACGGTATGCCCTTGAGTTGAGGGCATACCTCTGATACTACTGATTAAAACACTAGCTATTGGACAACATCCGTGTTAAAGCAATGGATGCTAAAACAGCCGCTCCGGTTGCAATGGCTTTATCGTTGAAATTGAAGCGCTCATTGTGAACAGGCGCCGTGTGATCTGCGTCTTTCATGCCAAGACGGAAGAGACAGCCAGGACGCTTTTGTAGCATGAACGAGAAATCCTCACCGCCAGTCGTCCTGGAGATTTCTTTGACATTGTTTTCTCCTAATACTTGTGTGGCGATGGCGCGAGCCGCCTCAACATTTCTGGGCGTGTTGTACATAGCGGGATAAAGCCGAGTGTATTTGACTTCAGCTTCAATATCATAGGTTTTCGCGATGCCGTGAGCGACTTCATTAATACGCCGTTCAATCATGTCTTGGACTTCAGGCTCATATGACCGGGTTGTGCCGCTGAGCATGGCTTTTTGGGGAATGACGCTTACGCCATTGGGATCGCCGGCTTGTGCGCAGCAGACCGAAACTACAGCAGCCAATTGGGGAGAAATATTCCGGGAAACAAGCGTTTGTAAAGCCAAAATAGCCTCGCCCATTGCAATTACAGGATCTTTAGCAAACTGAGGGCGAGAACCGTGTCCGCCTTTTCCCTCAAAAGTCATCTCAAAGACATCCGCATTGGCGGTGGCGTATCCGGAAATAAAACCGACGGTCCCCACATCAAGTGAAGGCTCGGCATGAAGCGCATAAAACTCATCGATTCCGAATCGCTCCACAAGACCGTCTTCAATCATGTATTTAGCGCCGGCAAAACCTTCTTCGCCCGGCTGGAAAATAGCCACTAGTGTTCCGGCAAAATGCCGATGTTTCATAAAATAGTTCACAACGGCCAAAAGAGTTGCGACGTGACCATCGTGACCGCAGGCATGCATATGTTTGGGGCGTTCACTCGCATAAGGTGCCCCCGTGTTTTCATTGAGAGGCAGGGCGTCGCTGTCGGCTCGAATACCGATTGTTCGTCCCGGGTATTCTCCCTTGACAACGCAGACTACGCCGGCAACGTCTAATCCGCCGACACGAGTGTGAATATCCTCACACCCAAAGCTTTTCAGTGCTTCAACGATTGTTTGCTCAGTGCGTGTTAAATTGAGTCCAATTTCCGGATATTGGTGAATAGCGTGGCGAATTTGCGTTGCCACGGCGGCGCTATCAATCAGATCTTCCGGTTTAACCATTAAAGAGTCACTCATGATAATTTCCTTTTCAATTTGTTCGTTCGACCGTGTTAAGCCTGTATTAAATAAGAACACTCATGACCGCTAATGTCGCGAAAGCCAAAACAATGGGGATGAGCATGATGACATAGAGCATATGATCCTTAATGCCGATAACGCCCAGGCATCGTCCCATATACTGGAGTTGTCCGCCCATGATGAAAATGGAGGGCAAAATGATCGCGGCTTGTTCACCATTCATGACACCGTCGCTTAAAAAGGCCAAAAGCACACCGATAGCACCGCCGCTTGACATCCAGGCACTCACGAGGATCATGGCGCTTTCTCCCGGTAAACCGAAGATAGACATGATCGGTTCAAACGCCATGCCGATGTAGTTTAGAAGGCCTGAAACAGTCAATACTTTGATGAGTACGAAAGCCATAACCAAGTTTGGCAACATGGACTTTGTAGCCAAGTCCCAACCGCGCCTTGCGCCATCGATGAACACTTCCGTAATCAGAGGTTTTTGAGTGCTGAGTTCAGTCATGATTAATTCCTTTCAATGGTTAAAGCAACAGGACTTGTCTGCAAAGAAGTTGTGGCGATCTTTTCACGCTGAGCGATCCTCAATTGAATCAAACGCATGATGTTGGCGCCGATTACTTTGGCGATTAACAAAACGGCTAAACCGGTGCCCATGGAAAGAGGCACAGTGCCGGAACCATCGGCGTTGCTGAAAGCCAAGACGGCCGCGCTAAATGTCACGAAGTTGGTGATTGGCGCACAGGCAACCATTTGGAAAGCTGAGAAATTATTGATTTCGGTATAACTTAAGGCGCCCGAGTCTTTAAGTTGACGAGTAAGCGCGGCACCGCCATCGGTTGATTGAAGGCAAGCGATTAAAGCTAAAGTAGCCGTGCCGGGAACACCGATCAAAAATTGAAGAATCGGGGTCAAGAGCTTTCGGGCGGCTTTGAGAGCGCCATAGTGTTCAAAAACGGTAATCATGCCCATGGCCAACATGACGCCCGGAATGATGAGGGAGATGGCGAGCATGAACCCATCAATGGCTCCGGATCCGCCAAGACCTCTTAGGGTTGTCATGGTGGTGCTGACACCATCGGCAGTCTCTGTCACCTTCCCCACCACTTTGCCGGCGCTACCCATGAGGGTTGTGAAGTCTAAGAAACTCCAAAAATAACTACTGCCGGCAGCAATTCCAGAGAAAAATACAATGGCCAATGCCAATGAGATGTAACAGCCTATGGTGACGTTTTCTTTATCAATTTGAGTTTGCTTATCAGACATTTTGTTTTCCTAAAAGTTATGAAAGCGCTGAAAAAGAGTTGGTTTCAAACCTAAATCGATAAATAGGGGGACCAATCTGACGCATGGAGCGCATCAGTCGAGCGCAACCGAAGATGACAGAGAGCGTTCGTTTATTGAGGCGAATATTGATATTTGCATTAGCCTTGCCACGGATAGACGGATACATAGCAACTTCCGAATTTTCAAAATTTTGAAAATGTCCGAATACACGTGGTGAGTTTTAGGATTTTCAGTAACGGTATTCAGACCGTTTGGGGTGGCTCCCGAAGGAACCTGTCATTTAGCAGCGCCAGCTGAAAACGACAAACGATGGAAGCGGGAAACGACTAAATCGTTCCCCGATGCTAAAGCTGAAAAAAACAGCCTTACGAGATGTGCTCGAAAGGCCGATGGGTTTGACTGATGAGATCGCACAGCAAGACTTACAGGAATTGTCCTGCAAGACTTTCTGTAATGTGTCTAAACGGTTGCTCGAAAGCATTTTAGAGACGATCTCATAAGTTATGAAAAGGATGAGAACATTTTGATTTAAATTTAGAAATGGAACAATCAGGAGAATTACGTATTTTTGAGGAAATCTACAGTTTTTTGCTTATGGTCTGGCTACATGGTGTACAAACGAAAAAAACAGAAAACTCAAAGTGATGTTGGCTTGCAGTTCTTTTCCATCCGTCTTCTCTCCATAGCGTCTGGATTGGGTTTGATCAATTGCTTCCTTGACTAATCCGTCGACCTCAGAAGAGCTATGAACGTACTTGAATTCGAAAACCCCGTGGCGATCTTCAAAGGTTCCCTTTTTTTTTATGTGTTATGTAATAATGATGTTGTATGTCTTACAAATAACATATAAAAGAGATCAAAAAGGAGTCAAACAATGACAACTGTACAAAGAACCTTTCGGTTGGATGAGTCCTTGGATCAACAATTTTGTGATATTGCCGAAAAGCTTGGTACTTCCCCTTCGGATTCACTGAGAATGTTTGTGACGGCCTTCGTTTCAAATAGAGGCTTTCCTTTTAACTTGCGACTGCCTGAATCCAAGGAAAGAAAATTTAATGTGAATCATCCAAATATCACGACACCGGTTATTCGAAACGGTCACGCTGTTTTACCTGCATCGTGGCGTGAAGGGGACAGCTATGACGAGTGATAGTACAGCGAAATTTGAGGAACCACAGTTATATGATGTTTGGCGAATGCCTTTTGAGTACGAAGACCAGCCGGGCGTTTTTAAGAACCGCCCGGTGATCGTCGGAGGGATAGATGAGGAATCTGTTGAAGTTTTTGTTCTATCAATTAAAGTAACCAGCCATCCACCAAGACCAAATTACTTTGGCGAGGTACCGATTTTAGATTGGAAAGAAGCCGGTCTATCCAAACCTTCAACAGCGCGGTGTTCACATATTGCTCGATTACCTAAGAGTTTCTTTGAAGGCCAACTTAAATACGGTCATCTCAGTCAACGAGATACTTCTGCTATCGAGAAAGTTCTTACCGAGTTGGGTTATTTGCTTTAGTTCTTTTGCCGGCAAAAGTTTTCGAGGCCCCGAATTGGGCCTTTTTTCACTGCTGTCCATCTGCTATATAAACACGCCCCCTCATGACAAGAGTCCTTGTGGCACGACACTAAGAAATGCCCAGTAACCAATCAGCCGCATTCAGTTGAATTATTCCATTGAAATTTCTTCCACTGCCGATTCTGTCAGTGGTGATAAGGTATCTTGGATAAGCATCTCGTATTGAGTTAAAAGCAGAAAGTTCCCGCTCCAAAGTGGTTGGATCCATGACGGACATTGCGACTTGGAAATAGGTGAAGCCGTCGGATGATTCTGCGACGAAGTCAATTTCCCGTTCGCCGATCCGTCCAATGACGACCTTCTTAAAACGACGTTGGAGTTCTAAGTAAACGATGTTTTCCAAAATGTGACCGTAATTTCTGACAGGAGAAGACGTCATCGCATAACGAAATCCCACATCACACAAATAAAATTTCTCATCACTTCTTAAGGCTGTTTTTCCTCGAATATCAAATCGAGGTACTCTGTGGAAAAAATAGCTGTCTTCCAAAGCTCGCAAATACTCATACACCGTGGGCAACGAGACGTCAAAGCCTTCGTGTTTAAAAACATTCATAATATTTTTGGCGGAAACAACACTTCCAATACTTGTCGCTAAATAAGTTGCTAGCCGATCCAATAACGAAGCGTCCCGAATTTTGAGTCTGTAACAAATATCTTTAAGAATAATAGAAGACACAAGACCTTCATAATAGGATTGAATCAATCGGTCATTGTTTCGGTAGGGGATAATCGCAGGAAATCCTCCAATACGCATGTATCGCAAAAGCTCATCGAGTAGGTTTTGGCCATCTTCTCTGCATGCGTAGTGGAATTCCGCAAACGATAATGTGGATAAGTGAATTTCTGAATATCGACCTGTTAAAAGGGTCGCCAGCTCGCCGGAAAGCAAAAAGGCATTTGAGCCTGTAACGTAGATATCCAAATTTTTGTGCCTAGAAAAACTGGCCAAAACTTCGAGGAAGTTCTTGCACATTTGAACTTCATCGATGAAGATATAGTACGTGTCGGTGTCATTGCATCGATTAAGTACAAATTGATGAAGTGTTTCTGGATTTCTTAATGCTTTATTTTCAAAGTCATCTAGATTAACAGTAATTATTCTTTCATTGGAAATGCCTTGTTGTCTCAATTGGTCTTGAAACATTTCCAATAAGAAAGATTTCCCACAACGTCGAGGGCCCAAAATAACTTTGATAAGACCATTGTTTTGGTAATCGTGCAATAAATTTAAATAATAGGGACGAGGAATAATTTGGAAATTCTTTAGCCATGGTCTTATTTAATTATGTTTTATAAACTTCATTAGATATGCAGATTTATAAAATACATTTTATAAAATCAATTAATAACATAAAAGACATTCCAAGGCCAGATTGCCTTTTTGCAGTAATGCGTTATTCATCGCGGTCAGCGTTGTTTGTCTCAGGGGCTTTTTTAATTTTTCAATTACCGTTAACAATAGCCTAGTTGAAGTCCCGATCCTGACGAAATTATCCTCATCAATGATATTGGCATACGGAAAATCGGTTTTTAGTCGATTGAGTGTGTAACCAGTCGCCATTAAATCATCTTTTTTACAATCAATCCATCCCCATGGTTCAAATGGTGCTACTCGATATGAGCCTAAATTTAACAAAGTGAGACTGCCTGCGTGAACACGTATGACAGAAGAAAAAGTTTCCTCGATTTTGCGTGTATAAGCGCAGGCGCTCCAGAAATCATCATAAGTCTCTTTCGGTTTGGGGATTATGTGTTGAACAAAATATTTAGCAGCAGGAAAAATCTGAGGCCATACGGGGTGTGCCCGAGCTAAATCCAATTGATGCCTTAAACCGGGATGCATGCCGTGGTAGGTTTGAAGCCACAAACCGGAGCCAGTGCTTTTTTCTTGGGGATTAAGCCAATCATTTAATTCAGAATCATTCAGGATGCTTTTTAGATTTTTGCGATTTTCTAAATGGCGTTCTCGAAGGGCAAGGTTATCCAAAGGGATCCCTTTCTTTTCAGCCAGAGCAATCAATTGCTTCTCTTTTTCATCAACGTACTTAGCCAGAACCGGCATGAAGGCCAATTCTTCGATCACGACTCCACGGGCCAAATGTTGTTCAAAACGAGCCGGCATGTTATTCGTTTTGCCGATGTAAGCCGTCTTATCAGGACGGATTTGGAGATAAATTCCCGAGAGGATCATTGAATTTTTAAACAGGCTCACAACGCTTGTGATCCCGCGAACATCGGCGATTCTCTCAAAACCCAATTGAAATGCGGCATTCATGCCAAAAGTTGATATTTTTGCCATATTTTTATTTTGATCCTTTGCTTAAAAATTAGGCGATGAAGATCATAGACTGTGTCAATTAGATCATTGATTTTTATAGGAAAAATCTATTGGACAAGAAGGTTCTGTTCATGTTTAAATACCCTTCGTTAACAGACATCGGGCCCATTGTTTGAAAACAGATTCGGATAATTTTTTAGGGAAATTTGAAATGAAATTTTGGGAATATCTCACCACGCCTCCTGTCCTTGAAGACGAATACGCCAACCAGATTTTGAATTTGAAAATCTCTTGGGAAGAAGTGTTCAATACGGTCTTTTTCATCGTTGGTCTTGTTTTAATTTCACCGTGGTACGAAATGGATTCAACTGGTGAACTTCATCCTAGGCGTAGGATACGTTTACCATCTCGTGTTCCTCCAGCAATTCGTTGGGGTTATATTCCCGAACGTTGGTTCTAATTTTTTCCAGATACTCTTGTTGTATCTTTTTGGGGTAAATGTTTATGAAGATTTGGGAATATCTCACTACGCCTCCAGTCCTAGAAGACGAATACGCTAAACAGATTTTGAATCTGAAAATCTCGTGGGAAGAAGTGTTCAACACTGTATATTTTTTTGTGGCACTAATCATTTTTTCTCCATGGTACGAAATGGATGAAAAGGGAGAGCTTCATTATCGGTATAAGAATCATCGACCTGCGCCTTGGATTCCTGCTTGGCGGTACGGAAGAAATTCTCGTTTTTACTATTAATGAAGCTATCTTTATTTCTGAGCGGAGCGTTCAACTTCTGAAAGTTCCGCTTTATCTTGTTCGCCGATTTCTTGCATAGCCTTTCTAAAGCTTTCGGAATTTGCTTTCTCGTTTAGTTGATCCTTGTATTCGTGAGGACTTGAGTAAAGTGCCCCGCCAAGGTAAGCGTTGGTAAACACTGTCGGAACGCCAGATTGTTTTTCTTCATACACTGCCTTTGCCGATAGTGTTGTTCCTCGTTCGGTAAGAAGACTGTCTTGCAGTTGTGTTTTATCTGCTTTCATTGATTCTCTGAAGTTATTGACTGAGTTAGTCACCGCTGATGTTCGCGGTAGATCTGAGATTTCTTTATCTCCAATGCTACTTTGCTTTGAAATTTGATAATCCAAATTATTAGCTTGGCGAGTTTGGTCAAATTGGTTGAATTTTTCAGTTTCAAAAGATTCTCGATGAGGTCTTGCCATTGTGTCAATGCCAACGGTCGATAACGGTTGAGGAGTGTTATTGTTCCAATCACTTTGATCCATACTCTGATGAAGCTGTTGGGCAAAGTATCTTCTTGCGGAAGCACTATGGAAAAGCGCGTTTTGAGCAGCCTCAGCGGAACCAAAAGTTTCAATAGCCTTTTGCATAGCTGCAGGGGAGCTATCCATCATTGTTCTGATGCCTTGGTTAGAAACATAACCGATTTGAGAAGAAGCGCCGAGAGTGGCACTTTGTTCAAAACTTTGACGATTGCCGAGCTGATAAGCACGTGTAAGTTGCTTCTCAAAGTTTTGGGCAGCGTTACGAATGCCAGAGTCTGAGGTACTTTCTGCAATTTGCCTTGTGGCTGTCAGTAGCGATTTATAGGCTTCTTGGCGTTGGTTTGTGTTGGAAGCACTGCTTTGTTGAGTGACAGAATCCAGTAATTGCTGAGATGTTTGGATTCTTCCATTTATTCCACTAGATAACGAGGCAGGATTACCTCCGTTGATAAGACTTTGGAGAATATTTTCAAACCCTGAATTATTAGGTGTAGTAGGAGTTGAAGTCAATTCTGAGACTAGTGAATTCTTTGAGCTTTCTGCTTGAATACTTCTAGTTGACAAACTTTGTGAATAATTTGTTTTTTCAGAACTACTAGAAGATAGCGTTAAAGTCGAATTTATGGAAGCACTTTGTCCATTATTGAAATTAGATTCAATTGTCTGATTAGAATTAGAGCTCACCGAAGAACTCACCTGATCTAGGCTACTATCCGCAGACTGTAATCCAGACTGACGATTTAACGTTGTATTTAAAAGTCGTGTAAAACCCGCCATCGACTTATCCGCCGTTTGGGCTGTGTATGAGCGCAGAGCTTGGATAGAGTCCGAATAGCCAAAGCTATTGCTCATTGAGCAGATGGCGCTTTGAGAATTAGCCTCTCCCAATGACATGGCGCTTGAGACACCCATCGAGACCGGTGTCATGGACATACCGGTTACTGTACCGGAGCCATTGCGCGTAACCGAGCCATAGGCCGAAGCGGTTTGAAGCATCGAGGAGTCGGTAAAGCTCATCGAGCGGTCGCTCTTATTGCCGGATTGGGTATTGGTTGAGACATTGCCCCAACTTGTGTTGCCTAAAGAAATATTGCCGGAGGTGAGACTTGCGCCTTGAGACTGCGCGGCGCTTTGAGCAGGCGCCATGACGCTTGCGGCTAACTGCGCCGTTGCAAAGTCACTTCCCTTGGCAATGGCAAAGGCAATGACCGGAGCCAGAATCGTTAAGAAGCCGGCTATGGCTTGAGAGCTTGCCCCGGCTTCTCGAATGAGACTGGCGGCATAGATGGTGTTCGCCCCATATTCAGTGATGATCTGATTCATGGGGTGACTGTCCGTGTGGATGATGAGGTAATTCATCACAGCCGAAATCGGCGCCCAAAGCTGTATCCAAACCAATAGCGTCAAATAGCTTCTGAGGATGGTTCCGGCCATGTGTCCTGTCGCCAACACCATGATGAAAATTAGCGGGAAAGACGCCAGAATGATAAATTCCAGGGAGTTTCTAACCTTTGGCAAAGCATCTTTAGCAATCTCAGCCATCGTTCGATAGTTGATTTCAGAGGAGAGATTACCCTGGGCTTTGGCCAAGGCCGTCGCGGTGGCTAAGGGATGTCCGGCTAGGGCGGCCACGTTATCAATGTCGCTTTGGAGGGTATTCATAAAGACCGAGTGCTTGATGGAACTCGCCAAACTTTGCGAGACACCTAAAAGGAGACTTTCAGCCTGGGGCAGCACTCTCAGAATTAAAGTGCTTGCATCAAGCTGATCAGGTAGCAGCTTCATGGCCAAATGCTTTTGAATGGCAGGCAGCTCTTTAGTTGCCATATGGTTATCAATGAAAGCAATTGCTTCATCGCAGCCTAACCAGTTGCCTGCGGTGTCTTGTGTCTTTCGGGCGGGATTGACCCATCCGGTTTGAGCGATCGTTTGCCAGAGGTTGGCTTGGTACTACGCCCACTTCAAGTGTGGCGTTAAGAACTTTTATGGATTCAACAGAACTTCTAACACGAACTCTCCATGTGTTTGGTGAGAAGGTTATTCAAGGTATTACAGCTTATCCTGAAAGATGTTTAAAACAAGCTCAATCATCATTAGCTTTGGTTCATGCCTTGGATTATTTCGTTGATAAAGAGGATCGGGAAAAAGTATTAAATAAAGCATCAAGTGAAGATCTTTCCATCATTCAAGCGGCGAAAATCCTTCGTGTGTTGCCTGATTCTGTTCTTGACGATGTTTTAGATCCTAAACATCTAATCAATCGTGAGGCAGTGGAGAGTATGCTTAAGAGACATACGGCAATTCTGAAATAACCTCACCTATTATTCTCCTGTCGACTAGAGCTTTTATAGGTCAACAGGGGCTTGTCAGCTTTTTGAAAAAATTACTTGTGGTATTGAAGAAGGTCCTCGTTTATGGATAGACCATCTCGGTCCTTTGATTATTTTGGCATCAATCTTTATTTTTTTTCGGTTTCGCGCTACTTAAAATCAGACGTTCATTTGCATTCTTATCGGGACTAACATTTGTCATTTATTTGGTTCATGCAGGCATTCTTCAGGTTATTCAAATATTGTCAGGCGAACATTTCTTTAATCTATACGATGTTACTAGAGATACAAGGTTTAGTATTCCGATAATTTGTATGCTGACCTTCACTTTGTCTGCTTTGTTTGCCTATTTGTATGAAAAACTCAATATTAATAAGCGAATGGAGTCGATTGTTTTCCAGTGAAATAAATTACCCTAGAAAACATATTCATGTGCGCCATCAGGGACAGTCTTTTATGGCTCTCAGTATAAGAAGATTCGCCTTTGAATTTTTATCGGTAGTAGTTGGCCGTGATTTGGTGAAGGCATATGGCTAGCAAAATAAAACCGGCTGGTATCCAGAACAGATCAATCCAGATCGGAGCCAAGCTCATAATGAACATAAGTTCAATCAGAACAAAAAAAAGAGCAAGCGCAACACGAAATAGCAATGAACTCGATGGTCGGGATCGGCATCGTGTTCGTCATAAAATCAAACAGTTAAAAATATCATATATTTAATTGAACAAAGGTTTGTACGATTCGTAGTTTCTTTAATATTAACAATATGTAATCAATCCTAGCAATCAGAAGTTGCAAAACATTTAATTTAATATCTATACTAGCAACAGAATCTTGGTTATCTTATGAATAGATAATCAAGGTTGACTTTTCTGGGTTGAAGATTTTGCCCCGTCGATTTTTTCTTTTATCTACTTGAAGGTGTTTTATGCCAAAGCTAAAAAAGGAGCGGACAAGCGCCTCTCAGGGAAGTTTGCCCTCTAAACTCATGGAAAAGAAAAGTCGCCCTTCCCGTATCGAGGAGTTGATTAATAAAAGCCCCTTTGTTTTCTGGGGAAATGTTAATGTGTCCCCGTTAGGAGAGTTCGATTTCTTGTCAGGGAAATCCCGTATTCCGTGTACAACGGTCGTGTCTCAATCAGCAAAAATATAGACAATATGCCCAATTGGAATGAAGTATTAGAGACGGTTCAACAGCAAAATGCTTACGATAGTTTGCGAAAACAATATATTTCTAAGCTTTCTAAGCATACAGGTAGGAATACCATAATCTACTATTCAGGTTGGTTGCAGAAGCCCGGTATTGCAGGTGATTTCTCTATTACAGATTCTGATAAAAACGGTTTTATGGCTTGTATGTATAAGGCTAAAGATCGTGAGAGAGGGCTTGATTTAATACTTCATACACCTGGTGGTGATGTGGGAGCGACGGAGTCTTTAATTGATTATTTCCATACTCTTTATGGAAATAATATTCGGACTATTGTTCCCCAGATTGCGATGTCCGGTGGAACTCTTTTAGCTGTTTCAGGTAGTGAAATAATAATGGGGGCTCACTCAAGTTTAGGGCCTGTTGATCCTCAATTTGGAGGAATGGCTGCGCAGTCATATATTGCAGAATTTGAGAGAGCGTGCAGGGAGATAGCGCAGGATCCCTCTAAAATCGCAGTTTGGCAGATGATAATTGGTAAATTAAATCCTGGTTTCTTGACTTTATGTGAGAGAGCAGTTGAATGGTCCACCGAGATTTTGGAAACAACACTTAGGCAGAATATGCTTAAAGATGTTCAGTCTGTGGATATGGATAAAATCAAGAGAACGTTTGTTGATCAAAAGGAGTCCAAGAATCACTCTAGGCATATCAATCGTCAAAAGGCTAAAGATGCGGGATTGGTTATTACTGATTTAGAGAAAGATCAAAAGCTGCAGGATTTGGTTTTGAGTCTGCATCATTTGTTATGTATTTCATTTCAACAAACAACATCTGCTAAGGTTATTGCTTCTGGTGCCGGGGCTGGCATGGCTTGTGTAACTCATGCAAATCCCGTTGTCCCAAATTAAATTTAGGGCCTCATTTGAGGCCCTTGTCCTTTCAGTTTCCCGGTCGATACGCTTTTACCCTGAACTCCGCCTTACCTGCTCCCCACGAGTAAGGTTCTAGGCGGTTCAGGGAGCTCAAGAAGCTCAAAGCAACGCCGACGTTTGGCTGGAATGGTATTTCTCACCCAAGCGTTGGCGTTTTTCCTTTTCTCCGCCTTCACCATTTCCAGCGACTTCAACAAGTAATCTATCGAGTCATTGGGGATACGATAACCCGGTTTCTTCTCTATCACTGCCTTAGCGGTAAACAACATCATCATTCGCAACGTTGTCGCCAACACCGTCACCAACATTTTGCCTTGCCCGGCTTTGGCTCCCACTCGAAGTCGATCTCCATCGACCCAATTTTTCATCTGGTTGAAATCCTGCTCAACGATTCCACGATGACGGTATATTTCCAAAGCTTCAAACGGATTGCTGATGCAGTTGGAACGCAGCACAAACTGCGTGGCTCTTTCGGCCGCCAGATCCATCTTGGCCGTATCAATCATCCAACTTAAAGAGCCGTCCTCATTTTTCCTTTCCACCAAATAACGCCCATAGTTCTCCCATTGATCCGACGGCACTCTCTCTTGCCGCTGTTTCAGCTCAATCATTTCAGCCACGTTTTCCCAGATCAACGCTCTTTGTTGTTCATAGCGTTCATCTAATCGATACAGGTGAACATAGACCGGACACTTCAGTTGCCCTTGTTCCCATTCTTCCTTGTAAGTAAAAGCTGAGGCCCTCAGTCGACCGTTGTAAAAAGCTCCATTCATCAAAGAAGCACGATACTTTTTAAACGCTCTCTTAATCACATCTTCCTGTCGTTTGACTCCCTGCACAAAGGACAAATCAATGTTGATCACCTTCTGCACGTTAATCAGACTGTTATAGCCTCTGTCAGTGACCAAAATATTGTTGTTGAGATCAAAGTTGGCTTCTTTCATCGCCCATAAAACGTCCTGCAGAGAAACCACATCATTGACCGATCCGTCATAGAGATAGGCAAAAACAATTTCTCCGCTTCTTTGATCACAAACCATCGTCAGATTGATCTGTTTAAGGCTCTCATTCTGTTTGGCATGACCGAACTGCGCCAGGGGATTATCAGAATATGAGGAGATGGAGGTGCTATCCAAAGCGTACTCGATTTTCTTTCCCTTGAGCTCAGGTTGTTTTTCAAAGATTCTCTCCCAGACCTCGCCTTGTCGCAGGTGACGGAGTTGAAAGTACTCATTGATTTGGTGTTTAGTGACCGACTGCAAAATTTCAGAAATTCTCTGTCCGCTCAATCGGATGTTTTTCGGCAGCCAAACCTGTTGTCGCCAGAAGTCATAAGTCATCATGGAGGAGCCCCCGGCGAGCTTATACAGAGCTAGATAGAGCAGCTGCTCACCGGTGTCATCACCGAAGACTTGTTTGAGGTGCTTGAGAATACCGCTGTGATGAGCGAACTGGTAAGCCGACCAAGTGAGGCCGACGCTGATGTTACCAAGCATGTCGGAATCCTCAGAATCGGCTGCTGTGCCGGGATGCGAAGGGAAATCGTTTTTGTATTCGGCTAGCGTGACAGGACGCTTAGAGGCTCCCCAGTACCAGTCTTGTCCACGGTACTGAGGGTGATCGGCGAGGAACTTTTCGGACATGGCGATACGGTCATCGGGCAGAAGTCGGCCGACATGGCGGCGTAGGGCGCGTTTAGGCTTTTTAGCGACCTTGTCCCAAGCCATTTTGTAGGCCTTGATGTAGGTGCGGCCTTGAGCGTTAGTCTCGGCGGTGAAGTTCCAATTGCCCGGATCAGCCATGGTAAATAATCCCTATATATAAGATAGGGAGTGTTTTAACATAAAAGAAGATCCCTTGGAAATTTTTTCTTTAAAAATCAAAGGGGAAAAGTGAGAAAGACGTCCC
>ENA-OOXJ01000107-OOXJ01000107.1-human-gut-metagenome-genome-assembly--contig:-NODE-107-length-76129-cov-2.978350_pt1 | contig 76129 bp, 68 predicted proteins | sample MGYA00241587_ERZ501343 | MGnify/ENA primary metagenome ERZ501343 (study PRJEB25962, sample SAMEA2042918) | human gut metagenome | biome: human gut; feature: human-associated habitat; material: faeces... | reverse complement strand
GATTATAGGTGTGTTATTTGCGATTTTTAAGGAAAAAGCAGCAAAATTTGTTTCAGGATTTAATTCATTTTCTAAAGAAGAACAGGCATTGTATGATAAAGCTCATATCTCTCGTGATATAAGAAATCAGTGCTTTATGTGGGCTATTATAATGTTGGCAGGAGCATTATTATCCTGCTTTTTAACCTCATATATAGCTATACCAACCTATATTATTTGGTTAGTTCTGTTTTTTAGAGAAGTCCACTTTGATAATCATAAAGCGTTTGAAAAATATTTATTAAAATAAATTCCAGGTTATAGATAAAAAGTAAGAAAAGATGATGACTCGTTTGGTCATCATCTTTTCAGTTACAACTTACATTTTTGGTTATTTTCTCTATTTTGTCAGTTACAACTGACAAAATATGGATTTACATATGAAAGAAATGGAAAGACTTATATAGAAGAACCTTATAATGGAGTATGGAAGATTCCTTCTGACTTATATAAGACTATTAAGAGTAATAAAGATAAGCTGATAGTGGAGTACGAAGATTAATATAGTTTTAGACTATATATAACTGCATATTATATGTATTTCCCAATGATGAGAGTGGTTGTTATAATACAATCACTAACCAAGGAGGAATAAGAAATGGGAAATGTACCTTTTAGATATGATTTTGTAGGAAGTTTTTTAAGACCACAGGCTCTTAAGGATGCTAAGGAAGCATTGGATAACGGAAAGTTATCTCAGGAAGATTATGATCATATTGTAGATGAAGAAGTTGCAAAAGTAGTTAAGAAACAGAAGGAATTAGGATACCATGTGATCACTGATGGAGAATTCAGAAGAACATTCTGGCATTTAGATTTCATGTGGGGATTTGAAGGTGTTGAACATAAGAATACCGGTAATGGTGTGAGATTTAATACAGAACTTGCAGTATTGGATGATACTTATCTTGTAGGTAAGATTAAGGCAAAAGCACATCCTTTTGTGGAATACTTTAAGTTCTTAAAACAGTTCGAAGATGAAAATACAGTGGCTAAGTATACTATTCCAGCCCCTGCACAGACTTTCCAGCAGATGATTGTACCTGCTAACTTTGAAACAACAAGAAAGTTCTATGCTACAAATGAAGAATTGATTCATGATATTGGTGTGGCTTATCAGGACGTCATTAAACAGTTCTATGATGCAGGATGCCGTAATCTACAGTTAGATGACTGTACTTGGGGTGCGATTGTAGGAGATGCTGCAAAACAGAGATATGAATCTTTAGGACTTGATTTAGAAGAAGTAAAAGCTGAATTACTTGCAGTCAATAACCTTGCATTAGAAAATAAACCAGAAGACATGGTGATTACATCACATATCTGTCGTGGTAATTACCATTCTACATTCTTTGCGAAAGGTCCTTATAATTCTGTCGCTGATTATGTATTTGCGAAAGAAAATGTCGATGCTTTATATCTAGAATATGATGATGAAAGATCTGGAGGATTTGCACCTCTCGCAAAGGTATCAGAAGATAAGAAAGTTGTATTAGGTTTGATTACAACTAAAACACCTGAATTAGAAGATAAAGAAACAGTGACTAAGAGAATTCATGAAGCAGCTAAGTTTATTCCATTAGATAGACTCTATTTAAGTCCACAATGTGGATTCGCATCATGTGCGATTGGTAATAAACTCACTGAAGAACAGCAGTGGGCTAAATTAAAATTAGTCAAAGAAATTGCCGAAGAGGTATGGGGATAAGAACTTCGAAAGAAGTTCTTTTTTCATGTAAAAAAAGAAGTAAGATCACTCTTACTTCTTACATCATTGAACAGCCGCCTCTATTGCCACCACGTTTATCATCTACTTCATAGTGGGCATTGAATTCTCTGTTGATTTCATCTAGTTCTTTTAAGCCATCAATATACGCATCATACATAGAAATGATTCCCTGTGAACAACCATCACATAAACCATCTACTATACCTAAGGCATCATTCACAATTTGTTCTCTCTGTTCTCTTGTTGTATTCTTGATTAGAATATCTTCTTTGATCATAGTAACCTCCTGTATTGTCCTTTGTCCTTATTTTTAAATCTGATTGCATTCACAGGACAATGATGTAAACATCTTAAACACATCATACACTGTTCTTTTCTAAATGTCACATGGTCTTTGATTTCTATCGCCTGTTCGGGACATTCTTTTGCACATAAGCCACAATGAATACAGGATTCATCAATGGTTAAGTTGTTTGTTTTTCTTATCTGCTTATATTGAAACGAACAGGCCTTATTAATAAGAACTGGTACTGTTCCTTTCAAGTAGTCCCCTATTCTTCTTTCCTTGATTGTAGTGATGATTTCTTCTATTTGAGGATCTATTTGAGATTCTACCTTTTCATTTTTAGATGCATCATACATAGGAATATACGTATCCACCATTTTCACACCATACATCGCATAAAAGCCTGTGCCTTTCTTCTGCATGATACTATTCGCTTCTTTACCTATATTCCCTGGTTTACCACCATAAGTCACGACAAGATAAAAATAAGACTTAGGAGAAACAGAGAGTCTTTCTAAAAAATCCTTCACAATATCAGGTAAACCAAAGAAATAAACAGGTGTGACAATACCTATTATTTCATCCTGTTTAATGCTTTGAGCTGATTCAATAGATTGCATAGTATCCTGTAGGGACTTTGAAAGTACTTCTGCTACATAATGGCTATTTCCTGTTCCACTAAAATAATAAATCATTGCATTACTCCTTTGAAAAAAGGAAACGCATTGCGTTTCCTTATGGTCTCATTCCTAATCCACCTTCAAGAGTGATTGTTTCACCAGTCATATATTTGAAGTCTGGAGAAGTTAATTGTACAACAACACGTCCGATTTCTTTTTCATTGTCACCAAAATGTCCCATAGGTGGTGTATGAACATTGGCCTTGAATGCTTCTGGATAAGCTTTTTCAAACTTTTCAAGCTGAGCAGTCCAAGCAAGTGGGCATACAACGTTTACGTTGATACCATCTGCAGCCCATTCAGTCGCAGCAACACGTGTTAAACCACGGATACCTTCTTTTGCAGCAGCATAAGAGCACTGACCTTTGTTTCCAAATAATCCAGCACCCGATGCAAAGTTGATGACTGAACCTTTTGTTTCTTTTAAGTATGGATAACATGCTTTCATATAATAGAATGCTGCATATAATCCTGAATACATAGCTAAATCAAACTGTTCTGTAGTATGTTCTGCAAGAGATACACCAGATGCACTTGCCTGTGCATTATTGACTAATGCATCAATATGACCGAACTTTTCAATTGCCTTTTCAACAACTGCTTTTACTACTGCTTCATTATCAGCACCTGCATTCACATCAGCCTGTACTGGAAGAACTTCTACATTATAAAGTCTTTCAATTTCTTCTTTTGCATCTTCTAGTTTCTTTAGGTTACGTCCAGTAATGACAATATTTGCCCCTTCTTTCGCAAATGCTGTTACGATACCATAACCAATTGAACCACATGTACCATCTTCAAGTACAGCACGTCCACCACCAGTCACAATGACAGTCTTACCTTCTAAAAATCCCATATTATTTACCTTCTTTCTTTTTAATTTAAAAGCGTTAATGTAATTATACATGAATCAATCATAAATGTGTCAAAATATGATACATATTAATTAATTCCTTTATCTATTTCATTCTTATTAGGAATACTGAACATTTCATTACTGATGATATTTTCAGGATCATCCACACCTTGATTCAACAACATGATCAGTGATACCCAGACAAAGATATCATAAGGGTTGAAATACTTATTCTTTTCTAAGAAACGGAGCTTTGACTGCGCAAAGTTTACGATGTTATCTCTATTTTCTATAATGAATTCATCGAGTTCATGAACATACATATAGCCTAGATTATGGAATCTTTTTACAACTCTTAATTCAGATATAATATAAGGCTCTTCTTTAATTGATACATTGAATTGTTCACAGATGATCTGTGTTAATTCACTCATAATAGGAGAATCATGGTAATAAGTCATGAGAGAGTTATAGTTCAAGTCTGTCTTTAATACCTTCTCTATATGATCAATACCCCTATTGTATTCTTCTATATCATCTCTTATATTCACAAATTCTTCATCTAGTATTTCTAGAGTCGCACTGAGTCTTGTGAGTCTTCTACGAATATCCTTAGGAATTTCATATTGTGACTTATAACCTAGACCATGTTCTACTTCAGCCCAAGAATGCTGGAGAATAGTTCTAATCTGTATTTCAAAGACAATATGACGATAATCTGAGTATTCAATCATATTCAGTCTTGCTTCATTATATTTTACTAATAGATGAAGAGAATTATAACCGAAATCAATACGGTCATCATAGTTCTTCTTTCTCTTATCATTGTATTCCACAATATCAAAGTTCTGTTTAATCAACTTATAAATGACATCAATATCTGATTCAAACAATGTAATAATACGGCATGCAACGATATCTGTAATATCATTCACATCCTTATACTTATGTTTTAAACAGATTTTACGTCTTAATGCATCTTCTGTTTTAATACGTATCGCAAAATTAGAAATCTTTATATTATTCTTTGTAATGATATTATCAATAATATCTGTAATATCATGTTTTAACGAACGATAGAGACTTTGATTGTCATAATATTGTTGGATGATATGATTTTCAATTCTTTTATCCATCTTTTACACCTCTTGTTTATCATACATATGATACATTAACTTAATGTGAAGAAAAAGCGAAAGATTAATTCTTTCGCTTTTGATAGTTTCTTAAGTAATATATACCAGCCACACCCGCAATAATAAATACTATAGATGTGAGTTGGGCCATACGGATAGGACCTAACATAAGTGAGTCTGTACGTAATCCTTCCACAAAGAATCTCACAATACCATAACCGATAAAATAAGAGAAGAACTGTTCACCTGTACATTGTGCTTTCTTCTTAACTACAAGAATAATCACAAGAAAAACAATCAAGTTCCCTACTGATTCATAAAGGAATGTAGGATGATGATACGCCCCCTCAATATACATATTGTTGATGATAAATTGAGGAAGATGTAATAACTTGAGGAAGTTTAATGAAACCGCTGAACCAAATGCTTCATGATTAAAGAAGTTTCCCCAGCGACCACAAGCCTGCGCAATCAATACACCTGGCATAATTGCATCTCCTGCCACAAAGAAAGGGATATCCTTCTTTTTAAAAAAGTAATAGCTATAAATGAGCGCAGCTATGATTCCACCCTGTATCGCAAGTCCACCATGCCATATCGCAATAATTTCTTCAGGATGAGATGCATAGAGTTCTTTCCACATGAAGATGACATACCAGATACGGGCACCAATGATCCCTGTCATGAGTACTCCAAAGAAGTAATCGGATAAAATTTCAGAACTATAGCCTAATTTCTTAAAATTATACTGACCTAGCAGATAAGCAATAAATGCACCAATAATGATACATACTGCATACATATGAATCTGCAGACCACCGATTTTAAGAAATATATTATATTCTGGAAAGAATTGCATAACTTACACCTGCTTACTTTTAATGTTTTCAAGGATTCTATTCACGAATTCTTTACTTGAATCAAATCCAGAATCCTTAAGCTGCATATTCATAACAGCTGCTTCAATAATAACTGACATAGAACGTCCGCCAGTCACTGGTACAACGATCTTAGGAATAGGAACTGAAAGAATATCTTCAGTTACATCATCTTCTTCTACTCCAATACGTCTATATTCACGAGATGGTAACCATCTTTCTAACTGAATAATAAGGTCTACCTTTTCTTTAGGAAGAACACTCGCAGCTCCAAACATCTTAGAAGCATCAATAACACCAATACCACGGATTTCTAGTAAGTTCTTTAAGACAGTCGGTGCTTTCCCAATAATAGACTGACCAATATGGTAAAGTTCTACGGCATCATCCGCAATCAGCTGATGTCCTCTCTTAATAAGTTCAAGGGCGATTTCGGATTTACCAATACCACTATCACCTTTGATAATAACACCTTTACCATAAATATTTAAGAATACACCATGAATTTGTGTTTCAGGTGCTAATAATTCATCTAATTTACCCATTAAGTTAATAGAAACTCTTCCTGTTGCCATCTCTGTTTCAAAGATTGGAAAGTTTCTCTTACAGGCAATATTTCTAAGTATTTCTGGTGTTTCATATCCCTTTGCGATAATGATACAAGGTGTTTCATCATTCACTAACTTAGAAAAACAAGCCAATTGACTTTCCTTAGTCATTTCCTTAATAAATATATTTTCTTTATCACCTAATAGAATAATTCTTCTAAAATCACTATGTTTAAAGAAACCTGCAAGCTCAAATCCAGGACGATTGATTTCTGCGACAAATACTTCTCTTTCTAAAGATTCTTCATCTCCAGATACACGTTTATAGGCTGGATTATTCATCAAGTCTTTTAGTTTTACGGACTTTCCCATAAAATACCTCCTTACAATAGGTTCTTAAGAAAGCGTCCTGTATGGCTCTTTTCACACTTTGCCACCTTTTCAGGGGTGCCTTCCACGACTATTGTACCACCATTGTCGCCGCCTTCCAATCCTAAATCGATGATGTGATCTGCAACCTTAATCACATCTAAATTATGTTCAATAACTAAGACTGTATCACCATTATCCACAATCTTCTGTAATACACCAATCAATCTATTCACATCATCACTATGCAATCCTGTTGTTGGTTCATCAAGAATATAGAGTGTTTTACCTGTTGAACGTTTTTGTAACTCAGATGCTAGCTTCACTCTTTGTGCTTCACCACCAGAAAGTGTTGTCGCACTTTGGCCAAGTTTAATATAACCAAGACCCACATCATAAAGTGCTTTAAGTTTAGTATAAATACGAGGAAGATTTTCAAAGAAAGTAAGTGATTCTTCTACAGTCATTTCTAATACATCATAGATGTTCTTATCCTTATAAGTCACCTGTAATGTTTCTTCATTATAACGATGTCCATGACATTCTTCACAAGGTACATAAACATCTGGAAGGAAGTTCATAGAGATACGTTTTACACCATCTCCTTGACATGCTTCACAACGTCCACCCTTCACATTAAATGAGAAACGTCCTTTATCATATCCACGTATTTTAGCTTCTGGTGTTTTCGCAAATAAATCACGAATATCATCAAACACACCTGTATAAGTGACTGGATTAGAACGTGGTGTACGACCAATTGGTTCCTGTGATACTTCAATAACTTTATCAATATTCTCTATACCACGTATTTCTTTATGTTTACCTGGTAATTCACGTGAACGATAAATCTTAGCACGTAGTGCTTTACATAAAATATCATTCACTAATGTCGATTTACCTGAACCAGATACACCTGTTACCGCAATAAACTTACCAAGCGGAAATTTCACATTAATATTCTTCAGGTTATGTTCCTTAGCCCCACGTACTTCTAAATAAAGACCATTTCCTTTATGTCTTGTTTTTGGTACATCAATCTTCTTTCTGCCCGATAAATAATCACCAGTAATAGAATTTTCATTGGCCGCTACTTCTTCAGGTGTACCATAGGCAATCACCTGTCCACCATGAATACCTGCACCAGGACCAATATCCACAATATAATCAGAAGCACGCATTGTGTCTTCATCATGTTCTACGACAAGCACACTATTTCCTAGATCACGCATTTCCTGTAGTGTATGAATGAGTTTCTCATTGTCTCTTTGATGAAGTCCAATAGAAGGTTCATCTAATACATAAAGAACACCTGTTAAGCGTGAACCAATTTGAGTTGCTAGACGAATACGCTGAGCTTCACCACCAGACAGACCTCCTGCACGTCTAGAAAGTGTTAAATAGCCTAATCCTACTTCATTCAAGAATGTAAGTCTGTCATGAATTTCTTTTAAGATTAAATGGGCAATCTTTTCTTCCATTTCTGATAGTTTAAGATTTTCCACAAATTCTAAAGCTTTCTCAATAGAAAGATTAGTGAATTCAATAATATTCAACCCACCAACTTGTACACTTAAAACCATTTCATTCAGTCTTGCACCATGACATGTTGGACAGGTATGTTCAGCCATAAATGACGCATACCATTCTTTAGACCATTTAGAAGATGTTTCTTCGTAACGTCTTTGAATAAGTGTAACGACACCTTCAATATAGTTTGTTGTACGAGAAACATTACCCGAAGAAGAGACAATTGTATAAGTAATAGGTTCATGAGAACCAGTAAAGATAATATCTCTTTCTTCTTCATCAAAATCCTTTAAAGGCTTATCTAAATCAATATGATAATATTCGCATAGTTTTAAGAATTTCTGCCACTCAATACGATCAGTCCCTACCGCTGTCTTAAAATAACGAATACCACCCTCATTAATACTCAAGTTCCAGTCAGGTACTAATAAGTCTAGATCCACTTCTTCCTTAATACCTAAACCTTTACAATCAGGACAAGCACCTAACGGGTTATTAAAAGAGAATAAACGTGGTTCTAGCTTAGGAACAGAGAAACCACAAATAGGACAAGCATAGTTAGAAGAGAAAAGCTTTTCTGTACCCTGAGTCAAATTCTCTACAATAGCTTCACCATCGGTTAGTTTTAAAGCTGTTTCTAAGGATTCAATGAGACGTGTACGATAGCCTTCTTTTTTCTTAATACGATCGACAATGACATCGATGGTATGCTTTTTATTTTTTTCTAGAGTAATGTCTTCATCAAGAGTATACATGTTTCCGTCTACCTTAACTCTGACATACCCTTCTTTTCTTAATTTATCAAAGAGATCTTTATGTGTTCCCTTTTGATTCATAGCCATACGTGCAAGAATCTGAAGCTTATCTCCATCATCATATGTATCCACAATATCACCCATCTGTTTTAAAGTCTGGGCTTCTATCTTAATCCCATGATGAGGACAATAAGCATGTCCTACACGAGCATATAATAAACGTAAATAATCATAAATTTCTGTCACTGTACCAACAGTAGAACGGGGATTATTCGATGTTGTTTTCTGATCAATCGCAATAGCAGGTGATAGCCCTTCTATTGAATCTACATCAGGTTTTTCCATTCCACCTAAGAACTGTCTTGCATAAGAATTCAATGACTCTACATAACGTCTCTGACCTTCTGCATAGATTGTATCAAACGCAAGAGATGTCTTCCCACTTCCTGATAAACCTGTCATAATCACAAGTTTATTTTTAGGAATATCTATATTCACATTCTTGAGGTTATTAACACGTGCACCTCTAACCGCAATGACATCCTGTTTCATTCTTCAACCTCCTTATAATCACTTCTTTATTTAAACCCTGTAATTGGTAATCATAGGCTAGAGAAAGGATTTTAGAATAATCCTGATGATTCTCAAATCCTTCATTGATTAAATCTTTACCTGTCACAATAGCTGCAGGTGCATGATCACCACACATAGAGATCATTTCTTCTACATAAGCATTCAATTCATTGATAGAAGCACTTGTAACCATACCTCTACCTAACTTATCACATCTTGCAAGATAGAGAAGATCCTTTAAAGGTGCTTTCTGATCAATGGCTTTTAAGAAGCGTAAGAATTTAATCTTTCTTGCATGATTACGAGAAAATGTAGGTAATACCATATGATATTGAATCATGGTATAAATATATCTTTTCTGTTTATGAGAGAGAATCAGATCCACCTTTTCATCAAAGAGGGCGGCACCTTCTTCTGCATGACCATAAGCATGTCCTTCTGGTGTTGTTACAAGTGGTTTACCTATATCATGTAATAAGGCACTCCACATAAACCATAACGGTTCACTTGTATGATGTTTACATAATGCTGCTAAATCAGTTACCAGCATAGTATGATTCCAGACACTGCCTTCTGGATGATAGTCTGTTCTTTGATGGGTTGTATCTAAGTCCTGTAAGTAGAACGGAAGACCATGAATATCTCTTAAGAAATTGAGTCCCTGTGAAGGATATAATCCCATCAATATCTTACAGTATTCTGTATAAATACGTTCTGTGCTGAGCGTATCTAATCCCCCTTCTTCTACGATAGATTGACATAGATTTTTTGTATCTGGATCCATCTTAAAGCCATAACGTGACATGAAGGACGCTCCTCTTAGTACACGTAATGGATCTTCTGAGAAATGATTCCCATTTGTTGCACGAAGAATACCATTCTTTAAATCCTTCTGGCCTGAATAGAAATCAATGACTGTTCCTGTTTCTATATCATATAACATACTATTAATCGTAAAATCTCTTCTTGCACAAGCTTTTTCTAAAGGAAGATCAGGATCCACAATCACATTAAAGTCCTGATGCTTGAGTCCTGTTTTTTCTTCTATTCTTGGTAAGGCGAATTCATAGCCTTCAAGAGTAGACAAATGAACCACCGCAAATGCAGCACCCATGACCTGTACTGTTCCAAAAGATGACAATACTTCCTTTAAAGCCGCAAAAGAGAGATGATGTACTTCTACATCAATATCTTTAGATCTTCTTTTTAATAGAAAATCACGTACACATCCTCCTACTAGATATACATGTCCTCCTGCCTGTTTAATTGCCTCAAAGACATCTAATGCGAGAGGTGTGAGACTAAATTTACTTTCCATCTTTAATCTCCTCTATCATATCTCGAAGTTCCATAGCACGTTCAAAGTCAAGCACCTTCGCTGCTTCTTTCATCTGTCTTTCTAATTCCTCAAGAAGAACCTTCTTATCCTTCTTAGGTGCTTTACGACCTTTCTTGACAAGCTTCTGTGCTTCATCAATGACTTCCTGACCATGGATAGCTTCTCTAATTTCTTTCTTAATTGTGGTTGGAGTAATACCATGAGCCTTATTATAAGCTTCCTGTATTTCTCTACGACGACTTGTTTCATCAATGGCACGCTGCATCGAATCAGTGATACGATCTGCATACATAATAACATGACCATCCGCATTTCTTGCCGCACGACCAATTGTCTGGATCAACGAACGTTCACTTCTTAAGAAACCTTCCTTATCTGCATCTAAGATACATACAAGAGAGACTTCTGGAAGGTCTAAACCTTCTCTTAATAAGTTGATACCAATCAAAACATCATATTTACCCAAACGTAAATCTCTTAATATTTCTGTACGTTCTAATGTTTTTGTTTCTGAATGAAGATAAGCGACCTTTAAACCAAATTCCTTGAGATAATCAGTTAAATCTTCAGCCATTCCCTTTGTAAGAGTCGTAATAAGTACACGTTCATTTCTTTCTATACGTAACTGTATTTCACTAATAATATCATCAATCTGATCTTCAATTGGACGTACTTCAATAATAGGATCTAATAATCCTGTCGGACGAATAATCTGTTCAACATATTCACCATGTACACCTTCCAACTCATAATCACCTGGTGTAGCAGATACAAATATTGCCTGGGGAATGAGTTTTTCAAACTCTTCAAAACGAAGTGGTCTATTGTCCAATGCACTTGGTAAACGGAAACCATATTCCACTAATGTTTCTTTACGACTTCTATCTCCATTAAACATACCTCTGATCTGTGGAAGCATAACATGAGATTCATCGACAATAAGCAAGAAATCATCTGGGAAATAATCTATTAAACAATAAGGTCTTTCTCCTGGCTTTCTTCCATCAATATGACGTGAATAGTTTTCAATACCTGGACAGATACCTACTTCTCTCAACATTTCAATATCATGTCTTGTACGGTTATCGATTCTTTCATATTCAAGTGGTTTTGCGGCATCCTGGTAATACTGTAGTCGGTCTTTTAATTCTTCTTCAATCGTATCACAGGCATGAAGCATCTTTTCTCTGCTGGTAATATATTCTTCCGCTGGATAAATCGTATATGTATTATAAGAGGCCTGAACATGACCCGTCAAAGGATCAACTTCTGTAATACGATCGACTTCATCACCAAATAATTCAATACGTATAATATAAGATTCAGTATGACCTGGTACTATTTCAATAACATCACCACGTACTCTGAAAGTACCTTTGACCTGATCCATATCATTTCTAGTATATTGTCTATCTACTAAGAATGTGAGTAACTCACGTCGATCAATTTCCTGACCCACACGTAAAGAGAAAATCATTTCCTGATAACTCTGTGGATTACCTAAACCATAAATAGCGGCCACAGAGGCTACGACAATCGTATCTTTTCTTTCTAATAAAGAATTCATAGCAGCCGCTCTCAGCATTTCTATTTCTTCATTTGTTTGTGATTCTTTATCAATATATGTATCACTCTTAGGAATATAGGCTTCTGGCTGATAGAAATCGAAGTTTGAAATAAAGTATTCGACACGGTTTTCTGGAAAGAATTCCTTTAATTCGCTATAAAGCTGTCCAGCTAATGTTTTATTGTGTGATAGTACAAGAGTCGGTTTATTCACCTGTGCAATCACATTCGCAAAGGTAAATGTCTTACCAGTCCCTGTACCACCTAATAAGACCTGTGTCTTTTTACCTTCATGAATTCCTTTCACAAGTTCTTTAATGGCTTCTGGCTGATCTCCCATTGGTTTAAATTTCGATACAAGCTTGTAAGACATATAATCCCTTCTTTCTATATTAAAGTAAGTACTTTCTGTAATGCATTGTCATATTCCTTATGACTTAATCTTTCTGCAAGTACACTCACCATGCATTCCTGATCACTATATTCTAATACACCATCTACAGTTAAACCATGATCCTGTTCAAAACGTTTAAGTGCATCACTTACACCCTGTGAAAAATAACCATCTGTACGACCTGGATTATAACCAAGTACTTCTAATAATCTTTCCATAACAATAATAGAATTATTCACATTATCCACATAATACTTATCACTATAATAAGTGAAATAAGCAGATAAGAGAGACTGATCCTCTACTGTCACATCAGGAGTCCATCCCTTCTTATTAATATTCACACCCTTAGGTGTATACCACTTTGCATAAGTATATTTCAATACAGAACCATCCGATAAGTTCGTCTGTGCCTGGATAGTCCCTTTGCCATAAGATTGCTGTCCAATAAGTTTATATCCCTGTATTTCTTTAAATGTACCGGCACATAATTCTGATGCACTGGCTGTTCCACCATTCATTAAAATATAACCATTAGAAAATGCATAATGCGTCTTTGTATTATCCTTATATGTTTCAGTCTGACCCTTTTTATTCTTAACAGTAAAGAGTGTTTCACCCTTCTCATTAAATAAAGAAAGTAGATCTCTAGCGGCAGTAATATAACCCCCACCATTCCCTCTTAAGTCTAGAATAATATCTGAGACATTCTGTTTCTTAAACTCTTTTAACGCTGTTTCTACATGCTTTGCAGTTGTATCTCCAAAAGTAGAAATATTCACATAACCATATGTTTTATTATTTTTAGTTCCTACATAATAAGTGACATCAGAACTGAAATTCTTACGTACTGCTTTTACACTTAAAGTCTGTTGTAGTCTTTTAATCTTTAAAGAGACTTCAGTCCCTTCATTTCCTTTAATATGTTCCTGCATTTCTGTACTTGTCAAACCAGTGAGTGATTTATTATCAGCATCAGTAATAATATCTCCTGCCTTAAGACCTGCTTTTTCTGCACTGCTTCCTTCTATAATACCAGTTAATAAAGCACCGCTATGTACAGGTGAGAAATAAACACCAATACCACTGTAATTACCATTGATATCACTATTAAATTCTTTATTTTCCTGAGAAGACATAAAAGAGGAATGTGAATCTCCCAGACCATCTACTAACCCTTGAATCATACGATCCTGAATAGATGTTTTAGAATCTGTTGTATCTAACCAGTTATTATTTAATAAATCTACCACTTCATCGACTAATGTAAGATTTGTTTTCTCATTCGCATTTGCACTACTATTATGGAATACTATATAACCACTACCAAAACCAAGGGCTAAACATAGCACCCCTATTACTATATATTTGATTAATAAACTTTTCTTTCTTTTATTTAGTTCCACGTTCAAGTCACCTCGTTCCATTATTTTATCATAACATTGATGTTTTGAGTAGAAACTTGACCAAAAAGAAAAGATCCCTATACAGGGATCTTCCATTATTTAATTCAGATCTGATTAAGCTAATTCTGAGAAATACTTGATTGTCTTAACCATGTTAGAAGTGAATGAGTTTTCATTGTCGTACCAAGATACAACCTGAACTTCACTATTTCCATCAGGTAAAGCGTTAACCATAGTCTGAGTTGCGTCAAATAATGAACCGTAAGTCATTCCAACGATGTCAGAAGATACGATTTCGTCTTCATTGTAACCGAATGAATCAGTTGCAGCAGCCTTCATAGCAGCGTTAACTTCATCAACAGTAACAGTACCCTTAACAACAGCTGTTAAAACTGTAGTTGATCCAGTTGGAACTGGTACACGTACTGCAGAACCGATTAATTTACCATTTAATTCTGGGATAACTAAACCGATAGCTTTTGCAGCACCAGTAGATGTTGGTACGATGTTTACTGCAGCAGCTCTAGATCTTCTTAAGTTACCTTTTCTCTGTGGTCCATCAAGAAGCATCTGGTCACCAGTGTAACCATGAACTGTTAACATGATACCACCCTGGATTTCTGCTAACTTGTTTAATGCATTAGCCATTGGAGCTAAGCAGTTTGTAGTACAAGAAGCTGCAGAGATAACCTTATCTTCTGTTGTTAATGTTTCGTTGTTTACGTTGAATACGATAGTCTTAAGATCGCTTCCAGCTGGAGCTGAAATAACAACCTTCTTAGCACCTGCAGCTATATGAGCTTCAGCTTTTGCTTTTGAAGTGTAGAAACCAGTACATTCAAGTACTACGTCTACGTCTAATTCACCCCAAGGTAATTTAGAAGCATCTGGTTCTTTATAGATAGTGATCTTCTTACCGTTAACTGTGATGTAATCTTCTCCTGCTTCTACTGTATCAGCATGAGCATATTTACCCTGTGAAGAATCATACTTTAATAAGTAAGCTAACATTTTAGGTGAAGTTAAATCGTTGATAGCTACTACTTCATAACCTTCTGCATCAAACATCTGTCTGAATGCTAAACGACCAATACGGCCAAATCCATTAATTGCAACTTTTACTGCCATAATATGACATTCCTCCTTAAATAATTTCTATTTGTATTATAATCCAGCACTTAACTAAAATCAACTATTTCACAAGGATTTATGTAAAGGTAAACCCTTTCATCTCAACTTTTTTTAGTGTTCAGAATAAAATACAAAAATGAAGCATAAGCATGTAAAAAGTATGTTGATTTAACGTAGATAGAGTGAGAAAAAACTTAATCATCCAGATGCTGTTCTTTCCATTTTTCACTACCTCCCATTGGATTGTCTAGGTAGAAATCCCATTTTTTTATTTGTTCTTTTGCTTCTTCCACTGTACACGAATCATCATTAAACATACTATCTAAATCATACTTGTACAAATTCTGATGATCATAATCTAGACAACGCAACACCTTATCTGAAAATAATAATTCCTCCCATAGTAATTCTCTGAGATCTTCTTTTTCTTCTAACAGTTCTGGGAATATATATTTTTGTACATCACCTAATACGTCCACCATAAGAATTATAAAAATGAACACACATGATACTCCCAAAATAATTAATCCATATATGAGGACATATCCACATACTGCCCCGATATAGAGTAAGTTTTCTCCTTTCTTCTTCAAATCATTGAGTATCCAATCACAAACAATTGCACCTAGGACAATGATACAAAAGGCAATAAGGATTCTGAGCACACTACCTGTTTTAAATTGTGATACGATCCAATTTCCAATAAGACCATAATATAGAAAATATCTCATTTTCATCCCTCCTCACCCAATAATGCATCTCCTTAAAAAATTCCCAAAAAAAAGAATAAGGATTTCTCCTTATTCTTCACCATAGTTATCTTCAACTAAGCCTTCGTCTTCTTCTTCAGTGCTTTCTTCTGATTCATCTTCATTGTAGATATCATTCATATCGATATGCACTTCTTCGAATCTATGTCTTGTTCTAAGATCCCATTTGTTTTCACCAATAGTAATCATACGACCATCTAAGATCATATTTGTATAGAATAATGATTCGTTATCATCTTTCTGTTCTTCATCGAATTCTTTCTTTTCAGCAACTTCTTTCCAAATATCATAGAAACTCATTGCTCCTGCTGATTTAGTAAGAATTTCAAATGCGATATTAACCATTGACTCTTGTCTGTAATCCATAGTAGCCTCCTACATCTTTTCTGGTGCATGGACACCAATTAAGTTTAATGCGTTCGCAATTGTAATACGTGTTGCTTCTACAAGTGCTAAACGCTGAGATGATAATTCTTTGTTTTCTTCATCGATTACATGACAGTCACCATAGAATGAATGGAATAACTGAGCTAATCTCTGAATATAGTTTGCAATCTTATGAGGGGCTCTTGTACGAGCTGCATCATTGATTGTGTTTTTGAATTCATTAATGTGTTTTAATAATTCAATTTCTTTTGGGTTATTAATCAATTCAAAGTGATCTGCAGGTTCAATATTCTTTTCTGCTGCTGATCTCATGATTGAACACATTCTTGCATGTGCATACTGTGCATAGTATACAGGGTTTTCATTTGACTGTGATTTTGCAAGACCTAAGTCAAAATCAAATGGTGTGTTCGCTGCTTTCGCTACAAAGAAATAACGAGTTGCATCTACACCAATATCATCAATAAGGTCACGAATAGTAACAGCGTTACCAGTACGTTTACTCATCTTAACAACTTCACCGTTTTCAACCATTCTTACCATCTGTAAGATATCGATATTCAACTGATCGGCATTATAACCTAAAGCCTGGATAGCTGCTTTCATACGGTTGATATAACCATGGTGGTCAGCACCAAGTAAGTCAACTAAATAATCATAACCTCTATTCAACTTACTTAAGTGATATGCGATATCTGGTGTGAAATATGTATAACTTCCATCAGTTTTAATAAGAACACGGTCCTTATCATCACCAAAGTCAGTTGTTCTAAACCATAAGGCTCCATCCTGTTCATATGTATAGCCTTTTTCTTTTAACTTATTGATTGCAGGTTCAATCTTATTACCTTCATATAAAGAAGTTTCAGAGAACCATACATCAAATGATACACGGAATTCCTTTAAGATATCTTTAATCTTCTGTAATTCATGTTCAGTACCCACCTTACGGAAATAAGCAATGGCTTCTTCTTCAGTTAACTGAGTTAAAGCATCTCCTTCTTTTTCCTTGATACTCTTTGCAATATCAATGACATCCTGTCCCATATATCCATCTTCAGGAATTGGACGTTCAATATCAAATAATGCAAGATAACGGCTGTATAGAGATAATGCAAGGTTAGTAATCTGCTTACCGGCATCATTAATATAATATTCTCTTGTTACATCATAACCTGCTTTAGTCATGATACGACAAATAGAATCACCTACTGCAGCACCCTTTGCATGACCTAAGTGTAAGTCTCCTGTAGGGTTGGCAGAAACGAATTCTACGTTATATTTCTTTCCTTCACCGAAGTGAGTCTGTCCATAATTATCCTTTTCTGAAAGTACTTCAGCAATTACTGAAGTAAGCGCATCATTTTTCATAAAGAAGTTAATAAAACCAGGACCAGCAATTTCTACTTTTTCTACATGTGCTGTTTCCTGATCAAGTGAATCAACAATGGCTGTCGCAATTTCACGAGGATTCTTATGGAGTGTTCTTGTCAGCTGCATCGCAATGTTCGTAGAATAATCACCATGAGTAGAATCCTTAGGAATCTCAATCATGATATTTTCAGGGGTGATATCTACTGCTTCAAAGCACTTATTAACAGACTGACCAATGGCGATTTTTAGTGAGTTTTCAAGCTTATTTTCAGCCATCTTGTATTCCTCCTTTTTTATTTCATACTCTAAATAATGTATCACAAAATGTTGGACTGTCAAGAATTTTATAGAAGTGGAGAGAATAATCTCAATAATCCTTCTACGAGTCCTTTAAAATGACGGCTATCATCTATTTTTACAGGTGCACAAATTTCATTCATCTCTCTAAAATCTCTCTTAATCGCAGATAAACATTCTGCTTCATATAATAAGACATTACATTCAAAATGGAGATAAAGAGAACGATAATCAAAATTAATTGTTCCTACTGTCGCTGCTTTCCCATCTACTAACATGACTTTTGCATGTAAGAAACCTGGTAAGTATTCATACACCTCAATACCTGCACGAATGAGACCATAATAATAAGAGCGTGTGACTCTAAAGACAAGTTTCTTATCTGGTACATGAGGGACATATAATCTGATCTTAACACCATTCTTCGAAGCCAGGCACAATGCCTTCAACATGACATCATCAATAATAAAGTAAGGTGTCATAATATCGATACTTCTAGATGCATGTGTAATCATATTTAAATAAACAGATTCTCCTACCCCTTCATCATCGAGTGGATCATCTCCATAAGGTAATACATAACCTGTATTCTTAAATGATTCAGGATGGTAGGTATGGGGTTTAAATTGTTCTATATCTTCTCCATGATATTCCTTATGATAGGCATAGAATGTGGAAAGGAACATAGATGTCAATGACCATACTGCTTCTCCCTCTAAACGAATACCTGTATCCTTCCAATGTCCAAAACGCATTTTACAGTTGATATACTCATCAGCCAAGTTAAACCCTCCAGAATAACCAATATAACCATCAATCACACAGATCTTACGATGGTCTCTGTGGTTCTGACTTAAAGAGAAGACTGGAATAAAACGATTGAACATCACTGTTTTAATACCTGCTTCTTCTAGCTTCTTCGCAAAGTGAAGAGGTACAGTTGTAAAGGAACCGAAGTCATCAAAGATAAAACGAACATCAACACCTTCCTTGACCTTCTGTTTTAAAATACCGATGATAGTATCAAACATAAGACCTTTAGACACAATAAAGTATTCCATAAAGATAAAATGTTTTGCATGTAGAAGATCTTTAATCATATCCTGATAGTTATAATCACTTAATGAATAATATTTACATTCTGTATGATTATAGATAGGGAATGATTGTCTGTTGAGATAATCTAAAGAAATAATCTTCTTATTAATAATCTGATTTCTAATAACTGGATCTTGTTGTCTTGTTTGATTGAAATATTGTACTTCTGGCTGAATCTTTTTCTTTAACCAGCGCGAAGGTCTCTTATTACCTAATAAAAGATAGAGTAGCCCACCTACATTAGGTAACAGCATGATAAAGAAGATCCATGTCATCTTATAGTTTGTATTCTCATCTTTACTAATTAAATAAAAGATCATAAATGCGGAAAGTGAGATAAATAAGAAACGAACCACACCATTAAAGTCTGTGAGTATTGATGCAAAGTATAGAAGATAAATAGCCTGAATACAGATGAGCGCAATATAAATCACAATCGGACTCAATAAGAACTGAATAAAACGATAAAGATATTCAAAGAACAATGCTGTAAAACGTTTTATATGTTTCATGAAGGCATTCCTTCTTCATCTATATCAGAATAATGCACCATCATATAAGCTTTTGTTACAAGATGTTCTTGATCATAGAGCTCATAAATGAACTTCATTGTGCCTTCTCTATATTCTAAAGAAACCACATTTGTATGAAGTTCTACAATACCATAGGGTAATGTATATTTATTCGGTACACGCATATCCTTATTAAAATGTAATACAGATTGATCATTCACAAGATGAACGTGTTTTTGATCATATTGAATACGAATAGGTTTTCCATCCACTTCAAAAGAGATATAATGAATCCCTTTGGCTTCATAATGATCCCCAATCTCTTTATATTTTACTTTTTCTTTTACTGGACCATTCACCAATAAACATTCATAAGAAATTCTTTTTTTCATCATTCTACCTCCTTAATTATATAGTAACCTTCTGTACGATACCCATTTTCTAAGTAAAAATCAAGAGATTGTGAATAAGGAACGATCTTCACTACATGGATATGTTGTTTCTTGAAGAAATCCTCTATGGCACCTAATACTTCTTTCTCATAGAATTCTCTACGGTCATCAGGAAGTAATACAATATCTTTCACACAATTATCAATAATATGTGCACATCCAATAACATGATCTTCTTGATAGAATTCTAAGAACAATCCTTCTTGAGACCATTCTTTAGAAGTCTGTTCAAGGATATAGTGTGTTCCCTGAGCATCCATATAATTATTAAAATATTGATATCTAAAAGAAGAACGTCGAATCACTTGTCTTGTAGAAAAGATCTTCTGATCTTGTTTGGCTTTACCTAATAATATAGCCTGTACAATTTCTGATTCTTCTGGTAGAGAACTGATTGTTCCATCTTCCTTAAGGATTTCTACTTCATTTGCATGGCTTACCTTCATACGCTTATAAGGCACCTGATTCATGATTACATCACTTGTGACATAATAGCGAGGATCCAATCCATCTTCTATACATATCTTTCGTGTATTTTCATAATCTTCATCACCCTTAAGTGTACGATATTTAAATAATTTTCTTTCTAATAAACGAGTCGATAAATCCTTAAGGATGGTATCCTCTTCATCCATAAAGCATCTTATATAATAAAGTAATGATGTTTCATCCAGCTTCACAAATTGTTCAGGTGTAAAGTTATCTTCTAAGAAAGGAATAAGAAGTGGAAATGAAGATTTAAAGGTATAGTTTTCTCTATAAAGATCCTTTACACGTTTCATAACACTCCCTAGCACCTGTTCATAACTTCTAGATACGGGATGATAATACACCTGCCAATACATATAGTAACGAGCTAGAATATAATCTTCTATTGCTTGTACACCGGATGATTTAAAGACAATACGATTATCTACAATACGCATAGTACGTAGTATTCTTGATAAATCAAACTGTCCATAAGTCACACCACAGTTATAAGAATCACGTAGAAGGTAATCCATACGATCAGCATCCACCTGACTAGAAATCATCTGCACTAACATTGGCTTATCGGCTTTCTTTTCTATAATACTTGCCACATCTTCAGGTAAATGAGGATCTATTTGTGTTAGGACTTCATGGACTTCTGTATGTCCTCTAATAAGCGCTGTAGTCATCTCTTCATGATTATATTGGAAGATTCCTTCAAATGAATGAGAGAAAGGACCATGTCCTAAATCATGTAATAATGCAGCACATAATACAGTCAATCGTTCATAGTCGGTTAAGTGTTTTTTAACTTGTTCAAGTTCTGTCATTTGGCGTGTTATTTCATAAACACCTAAGGAATGCACAAAACGTGAATGCTCTGCACTTGGAAATACCATGGATGTACCCCCGAGCTGTTTAATACGTCTTAAACGCTGAAACTCTTTTGTATTAATGAGCTTCCAGATAGGCATATATTCTACATGTATATAGTCATGTACAACATCTCTAAATACTTTAGTATCAAATAAACGATAGTCTTCTAAATGCATGGTATCACCCTCCTTATTAGGCTTATTTTATCATTTTTATAAGATATTTGCGAATGATATAGGCTATAATAGATATGGAGGTATATTTATGTATATTGATGAAATTTATGCTGCACGTGATTATATTCAGTCACGTTATAAAAATCCTATTGATGTTGCCATTGTATTAGGTTCAGGTTTAGGACCACTTGCTGATGTGATTAATGAACCTGTAGAAATTGATTATAAGGATATCCCTTATTTCCCTGTTTCTACTGTACCAGGACATGCTGGTAAACTTATTATCGGTGAAATTGGTGGTAAGACTGTTGCCTGTATGAAAGGACGTTTCCATTTCTATGAAGGCTATGATATGCAGAAAGTCACAATGCCTATTCGTGTATTTAGTGCTTTAGGTATTAAGAACCTTATTGTGACAAATGCCTGCGGTGGTGTAAGAGAAGATTTAAATCCAGGACAGATTGTAATTATTTCTGATCATTTATCATTCATGATGCCATCTCCTTTAAGAGGACCTAATCTCGATGACTTTGGACCACGTTTCAAGGATATGACTGATGTTTATACATCAACATTACGTTCTCTTGCCCTAGAATCTGCAAAGAAAGTAAATGTAGATGTAAAAGAAGGTGTTTATTGTTTCTTTAAAGGACCACAATTTGAAACACCTGCAGAAATCAGAGCATTCAAGACACTTGGTGCAGATATGGTAGGTATGTCTACAGTGCCTGAAGCCATTGTCGCAAGACATTCTGATATGAAGATTTTAGGTATTTCATTAGTGACTAATAAAGCAGCAGGATTATCAAATAATGAACTAAATCATATAGAAGTTATGGAAGCAGCAAATAGCGCAGAAGAAAGACTTGTAAAGCTTGTAAAACAGATTTTAAAAGACATGTAACAAAGACCAGCGTGCGCTGGTCTTTTGTATTAGTCTAGATTTTCACCATTCGATTCAATGACTTTCTTATACCAGTAGAAAGAGTCTTTCTTACTTCTCTTCATAGTACCAGTACCATCATCATGTTTATCTACATAAATAAAGCCATAACGTTTTCTCATTTCTCCAGTACCTGCAGAAACAAGATCAATACAGCCCCAAGTTGTATAACCGATTAAATCAATACCTTCTTCGATTGCTTTGTCCATTTCTTTAATATGTGCACGGTAGTAGTCAATTCTATAATCATCATGAATAGAGCCATCTTCTTCTACTGTATCAAAGGCACCTAAACCATTTTCTACAACCATTAATGGTAATTCATAACGATCATAAACGACTTCAAGATAGTATCTTAATCCCTCAGGATCTAATGCCCATCCCCAATCAGAATATGTTAAGTAAGGGTTACGTACACCAAATGACATATTACCACCTACTGTATCTTCATTCTTATGAGTTGTAATAGACTGAGACATATAATATGAGAATGTATAAAGATCAACAGTACCATTCTTTAATTCCACTAGATCCTGTTCAGTGATATCTAATTCGACATTATGTTCCTTCCATAAGCGTTTAGCATATGTTGGATATTTACCTTTACACTGTACATCTCCACAATAGAAGATACCCTTTTCCCATTTATAACGGTTAAAGAGAATATCTTTTGGATCAGAAGTGAGTGGATAATAAGTAATACCACAGATCATGCAGCCAATCTGATAGTCAGGATCAATCGCATGACCAATCTGTACAGCTCTTGCACTCGCTACAAACTGATAATGAAGATGCTGATAGGCTTCCTGGAAAGCTTCATCACTTGCATTATCTGGTAAGAAATTAATTGTATTATTAATTTCATTAAATGTAAGCCAATATTTTACAAGACCCTTATATTCCTTAAAGATAGTAGTCACATACTTTTCATATAATTCAATGTACTTTCTATCCTGCCAGTCACCATACTTTTCTTCTAATGCAAGTGGTGTATCAAAGTGCCAGATAGAAACGAGTGGTTCAATACCCGCATTTCTTAGTTCTGTAAATACATTTCTATAGAAGTCTAAACCAGCCTGATTTGGTTCTGTTTCTTCTCCTGTAGGATAAATCCTAGACCATGAAATAGAAAGTCTGAACATCTTGAATCCCATTTCTTTAAGTAAGGCGATATCTTCCTTATAGTGATGATAGAAATCAATACCATCATGGTTAGGATACAGTTCATCATCAAAGACTGCAAAATGAGCCCCTTCTGGTAATTTAAAGCCATGGTTAGGTAATTTCTGTTTCTGACCATCCTTATCAATAAATGTAACCATTCTAGGAGTATTCACTGATCCTCCTGTAGTTACATCAGTACGGGCCATACCTCTTCCATCTACATTCCATGCCCCTTCACACTGATTGGCAGCGACAGCGCCACCCCAATAAAAATCTTTACTAAATGTCATTGTTTATTCCTCCTGATTAGAAGTATAAATGATTCTTTAAAAATATTCTAAAACCCAACAGATTATGAAAATATTATTTTGGAATATCACATGAACCATAGTAATTATTCAAACCTACAATATGTGTATAGGTTTTGTGATTGATAGAGATATAATCTACATTTTCTATAAGGCTCTTATATGTATCCGCTATTTGATATTCACAATGAGGGTTCTTCATAATAGTTCCTGCATATTTGATATCAGTAAAAATAGGATAAGCATTATAAACAGGCATATGAGTATAAAGTGGTATTTCTAGTATACGTTTCACATGATCCATATAATTAGAGATATACCCTTTCAACATATTCTTTGCTTCACTATAAGGTGCTCTGATGTTAGACATATAATAATGATGACCTGGATTATTGTTGTGGACATCAAACTTCTGCAGATAAAGTGAATCCTGTCCTTTAGTAATATAGTTATCAGCTAGATACTTAGAACCATAAAGGATGGCTTTTTCTCTTGTATCCCAGTTTCTTGATGCCGCAAAGTCTATTCCATCCTGATCACTTCTGTTGGCTCCGATATTATATATATTATAGAAAAGAGGTCCTTGCGGATTATTTCTTGCATGTCCTCCACGTAGTCCAAGCCCTCCACCAGACTGCTCCTGAATCGCACGGGTAATGAGTAATGACATAGAGATGTTATTTACTTCTGCACTGTAACGATAGAGTTCGGCCCAGTCTTTTTGAGACTGCGGTTCTATACCTGACATTTCAGTTCCTGCCAGCATTCTTTTTCCCTCCTGTAATGTTTCAGAAGGATTATAAGTGAGCTTCTCAAACATCAGCGCATGGTAAGCATCCAAACCATTACGTGGATCCAAGAAATAACGAGCTGCATTCAAAGAAACACGACACCATGTCTGTCCTTCTATAATATCAGGAGAAGCGATCATTGAAGAATCATTTGTATCTATCAAAGACTTACTTTGGAAGATAGAAGCCGTTTGATTAAAGTCTAAAGAAGTATTAAGAGGCACATAGCGCCACTCTGGATAAAGTGCATGTAAGAAGCGTAACGGTTGTTTATAACTATCAGGGAATGATGTGAGTTCTTTTTCAAAAGATTCATCAAATGTATAAGGTTGTACCTTTTTACTTGAAATATAGCCTTCCTTCTTCTTTCCATTCACATATAAATAGCCATAATATTGAGAACCTCTTTGTCCTTCTACAACCAAAGGCTGTCCCATTGTGAGTGTTTGATTAAGAAAAGATGTATTCTCTTTAACTAAGAAAATATGAGGTGCAAGCTCCTTATACGAAGTACATTGATGAACACCTAGAAGTAAAACTAGTACACATACTATCTTAATAATCGATGTCTTCTTCATTGACCCACCCTACCTGTGCACCACAGATAACATAGACATAATGTCCATAGACACCTGCAATCTTGACTTCTGTTCCTTTTTCACCTATAAACCAATGATCTGTATAATCATCTAAACAATAGAGATGATGATTTCTTTCATATAAGAATTCATTCTTAATAGAGATCATTACATGATCACTCACTCTATAACATTGACTAAACTCTTTTCCTTTTTTCATGATCTTTACTTCATAATCAGGAAAAGCTATCTTATGGTCTACTTCACCATTACCATAAAGATCTTTATTTAATATGCCTACAGGAAATGGCTGTACACATTCTGTTTGATATGTCACTTCCCCCTTATAACTATGAATAATAAGCGCGTTTAATTGTGAGATAGGTTTCACACCTGTTCCTCCATCAATACAGATGATCTTCTTTTCTTCATCTATAATAATGTCATTATGAATAGAACGAGGGAAATAATTGGATGTAGGAAGATGTCCTACAACAACTGTATACTTTAATGAATGTCCTAATTCATAAAAATGTTGGAGTTCGAGGTAAGATGATAAACCACACTCCTTATAATTGTCTCTTGGTTCTACACCTGCATGGACAAATAAATAGTCATTAAATAATAATGTAGTAGGTAAATGGGACATGAACTTTAATTCTTGTTTAAGCTTTTCAGCCATGATTTTCTGCATACCTAAAGGTGTTTCATGTCCATCACTAAAATGTTCCTGGTTATAAATATCTCTAATAATACCGTTCTTACTATTTCTCTTTAAATACTTAGGAATTTCTCCTGCAATTTCTGGAATAGTAAGTAATGCATTCATCGCCCATTCACAATTACCTATCAAAACATAACATTTAGGAAAGCGTGAAAGATTCATAATAAAGTGTATTGTTTCTAATACCTGGTCTCCTTTTTCTACAAAGTCACCAATAATCACCAAATAATCCTCTACAGGATCATAATTCACTTTTCTTAATAATTCTTTAAAGCGATCTAAATGACCATGTATATCTGATATCGCAATCAAGCGATAGTCATTCTTTTCTTTTTTAATCAAATGTTTTGGTGTAAGCATAAATACCCTCCTGATATCATTCTACAACAAAAAAAGTAGGTTGACCCTACTTTCTTGTTGCATAATATTTTCTTACAAGCATCTGTGTTTTACGAATATGTCTTTGAATACGTTCTGTTGCTTCATCTTTGTCTCCATCAATGATGGCTTCTAGAATAGCACGATGTTCTGCAAGTGATGATTCTAAACGCTCAGGACGTGCAATAGAATGTCTTGATGTCACAGAGACATAGTAATGAATATCCTTAAGAATCTGTTCAAAATAGGTAGACTGTGTTGCCTGATAAATAGACTCATGGAATAGAATATTAAAATCATTCACTTTATCAAAGTCACCCTTTGTAGTATAGAATTCTAATAATTCAAATACTTCTTTAATTTTAGCAAGATGTACTTCATCCATACGATCAATTGCGAATGAAACAGCTAATCCTTCTAGAGAAAGACGTATTTCAAACATATCATCAATATCACGAGGTGAAAAACCTTTGACATAAACACCTTTATTAGGAATACTTTCTACTAAACCTTCTAATTCTAGCTGTTTTAATGCTTCTCTAATAGGTGTACGAGAAATCTTCAACTCTTTCGCAAGTGTTAATTCATTTAGTTTATCACCGCATTGATAACTTTCATTAAGAATACGATCACGTAATAAGATAAATATTTTAGAGCCCAATGATCCATGGGAAGTTGATTCAAAAATGCTATGAGATGGCATTCTTTGTCCCTCCTCTTATAATTTATCGATAATTGCGTCTGTAAACTCTTTTGTAGTTGCCTGTCCACCAATATCAGGTGTTGTAAACTTACCTTCTTCTACGACTGCTGCTAAGGCTTCTCTTAAAGATTGTGCTTCTTTCTGTTTATTTAATGCTTCAAGCATCATTGCAAATGCAAGAATTAAAGAACTTGGGTTCGCAATACCTTTACCTGCAATATCAGGTGCACTGCCATGAACAGCTTCATAAATACGGTAGTCGTCACCAATATTACCTGATGGTGCAATACCAAGACCACCTACAAGACCTGCACATAAGTCAGAAACAATATCCCCATATAAGTTTGGTGCAACAAGGACATCAAATGTTTCTGGACGCTGTACAAGCTGCATACACATATTATCAATAATAACTTCCTGTGTTTCTATTTCTGGATAGTCTTTTGCCACTTCTCTATAACAATCAAGGAAAAGACCATCTGTATACTTCATTATATTGGCTTTATGGATGGCTGTCACTTTTTTTCTGTTATTTGTGCGTGCATATTCAAATGCATAACGACAAATACGTGTAGAAGCTTCTCTAGTGATTAACTTAACACCATTCGCAATATCATCAGTGAGCATATATTCAATACCTTTATATAAATCTTCAGTATTTTCTCTAATGATGACTAAGTCAATATTTTCATATTTAGAATCAATACCCTTGAAGTTACGTAAAGGACGTACATTGGCATAAGTAGAGAATTTCTGTCTTAATGCGACATTCACACTTCTAAAACCTGTTCCAATTGGAGTTGCTGTAGGACCTTTTAATGCCCATTTATATTCTTCAATTGCATCTACAAGACCAGGTTCCCATACTTCACCTGTTTCTTTCGCATACTGGGCACCTGCTCTATATTTAACCCATTCAATATCTAGGTTCATTGCTTTTGTGATAGATTCAACACTTGCTGAAATCTCTGGTCCAATACCATCACCTGGAATAAGTACTGCTTTCATTAGAAATCTCCTCCTAGTTCTTTAATTGCATTTAATAATCCACCATACTGAATCATGACTTTTTCACGTGCTGATAATGATAGATGTGCTGTAATAGTTTCATTTGTATTCTTATTAGTCACTACAATGTCTTTACCTTCTTCTACAGATGTTAATAAATCACTTAATTCGTAATCATCCTGATCATTGAAGAAATCGTAATCTTTCGCATCAATAACAAGTGGAAGAATACCATTGTTGATTAAGTTAGAACGATGAATTCTCGCAAATGAAATGGCGAAAATAGCTTTGATTTTTAAGTAGTTAGGTACTAATGCAGCATGTTCTCTTGATGAACCCTGTCCATAGTTATCTCCACCTACAATGAAACCACCATTGTTTTTAACGGCTCTATTATAGAATTCAGGATCTACCTTAGAGAATGAGAACTTAGCTAAATGAGGGACATTAGAACGGAATGGAAGTAATTTAGAATCAGAAGGTACGATATGGTCTGTAGAGATATTGTCTCCTACTTTTAATACAACCTTACCAGTCACTGTATCTGTTAACTTATCTCCTCTAGGAACTGGTTTGATATTAGGTCCCATATAGATTTCATTATCAGGGATATATTCACTAATAAAGAAGTTAGGATTCTTCACAAATGGTGTATCTGGTACTTCTTCTAATACCATATCATCTTCAAATTCCTGTGATAAATAACCTTTGACTGCAGATAATGCAGCAACTTCTGGAGATACAAGATATACACTTGCATCATTTGTACCAGAACGTCCTTTAAAGTTACGGTTGATTGTTCTTAAAGATACACCTTTTGATAATGGAGCCTGTCCCATACCGATACAAGGACCACATCCACATTCAAGGATTCTAGCACCTGCATGAATCATATCTGCAAGAGCACCATTTTGTGCCAGCATAGAAAGAATAGAAGATGAACCTGGCGCAATAACTAAAGAAACATCTTCAGCCACTTTACGACCTTTTAAGATCTTTGCAGCACGCATCATATCTGGTAAAGATGAGTTTGTACAAGAACCGATGACTACCTGATTGATCTTCATGCCTTCTAATTCTTTTACATCTACTACATTATCTGGTGAATGAGGCTGAGCAACCATAGGAACTAATGTAGACATATCGATTTCAATAGTTTCATCATATGTTGCATCATCATCCGCTTTCATTTCAACATATTCATCTTCTCTACCCTGCTGTTTTAAGTAAGCTAAAGTATTTCCATCTGTTGGGAATACTGAAGTAGTGGCACCAAGTTCTGCACCCATGTTACAGATAGTCGCACGGTCAGTAAGTGAAAGATCATTTAAACCTTCACCTGTATATTCAACAATCTTATTAACCCCACCTTTTACAGATAATTCCTGTAAGATTTTTAAGATAACGTCTTTTGCAGATACCCAAGGTGCTTTACGTCCTGTTAGTTTAACCTGTAAAACTGATGGACACTGAACATAGTACTTACCTGTTGCCATGGCAACGGCTACATCAAGTCCTCCTGCACCAATCGCAATCATACCCATTGCACCACATGTTGGTGTATGAGAATCTGAACCAATAAGCGTCTTACCTGGATGTGAAAAATTTTCAAGCTGTAACTGATGACAGACACCATTACCTGGTTTAGAGAATGTGATACCATGTTTTCTTGCAACAGATTTAATAAATTCATGGTCATCCATGTTTTCAAAACCAGTCTGAAGCATGTTATGGTCAATATAAGCGACTGCTTTTTCTACTGCAACATGACCTACATTCATTGCTTCTAACTGAAGATAAGCCATTGTACCTGTAGAATCCTGTGTTAAAGTCTGGTCAATTCCGATACAAATAGATGTTCCTGGAACTAATTCTCCTTCTTTAAGATGTGCATTCAAGATTTTATACGCTAGATTCATATAATCTTCTCCCCCTTGTTTATCATTGTATACAATTATACACATATACTATTATCTGTGCAATATAAAAAACAAAGATAATTTGTATTTATTTCTTTAAATTGGTACAATACATTGGGTGATGAAAAAATGATATTATCTTGTTCAGGACTATCTAAATCTTATTCAGGAAAAGAAGTCCTAAAAAATATAACTTTCCATATAGAAGAGCATGATAAGCTTGCCATCATAGGTGTTAATGGTGCTGGTAAGAGTACATTGCTTAGAATTCTTTTAAATGAAGAGGCTTATGATGACGGTATGATGACTATTGCGAAGAATATTCGTATTGGTACATTGAATCAGGAACATAAGTTTGATCTTAATAAGAGTATTTATGAAACATTGGAAGAACCTTTTGAAGATTTAAAGAAAATAGAGAAACGTATTCGTGAATTGGAACAGGAAATGGCTGTGACAAATGATTTAGATACAATTATGAATCAATATGATTCTTTGTTATCTAAATTCCAGGATGAAGGCGGTTATGCCATGGAGTCACAAGTCAAAGGTGTTTTGAATGGTTTAGGTTTTGATGAGGATATGTGGTATAAACCAATTGGTATTTTATCTGGTGGACAGAAGACAAGAATTGCGTTAGGTCAGTTGTTATTACGTTCTCCTGATTTATTATTACTTGATGAACCGACCAACCATCTTGATGTAAATTCTATTGAATGGTTAGAAAACTATTTAAAGCAGTATAATAAAGCTGTAATTGTGGTATCTCATGACCGTTATTTTATTGATCAGGTGTCTACTTCTATTATGGAAATAGAGAATGGTAAGAGTAAGATTTATAAATGTAACTACTCTAAATATGCTGAAGTCAAGAAGCATGATCGTGATGTAGAATTAAAACATTATTTAAATAACCAGAAAGATATTAAACGTATGCAGGAGTCTATTGATCGTTTAAAATCTTATAACCGTGAAAAACAGATAAAACGTGCTGAATCTAAAGAGAAAGCATTAGAACGTATGGAGAAGGTTGAAAGACCGGAGAGTCTTCCTTCTAGTATCCGTTTTGCATTTGAGCCTGAAGTAGAGAGTGGTTATGATGTTTTAAAAGTAGATGATGTCGCTATGGCTTTTGATAAGCCATTGTTCGATTCTGTGTCTTTTGAAGTCAAGAAAGGTGAAAGAGTTGCTTTACTTGGTCCTAATGGTGTAGGTAAAACAACAATGTTCCATTTGATTCTTAAAGATTATTTACCTGTACATGGACGCATTCGTTTAGGTTCTAAGGTGATGATTGGTTATTATGATCAGGAACAGACTTCTTTATCTCCTGAAAAGACAATCTTTGATGAAATACATGATGCTTATCCTGATATGAATAATACAGAAATCAGAAATATCTGTGCTGCATTCTTATTCAAAGGTGAAGATGTATTTAAAACAATTGATGTTTTATCCGGTGGTGAAAAAGGACGTATTGTCTTAATTAAGTTATTACTTAATAAAGCCAACTTCTTGATTCTCGATGAACCAACAAACCACTTAGATATTCAGTCTAAGGAAGTACTAGAAGATGCATTATTAGATTTCCCTGGTACTATTCTTTTCATTTCTCATGACCGTTATTTTATTAATAAGCTCGCTACTAAGATTGTGGAAATGAATCCTCATGGCGATGAAATATTTGCTGGTAACTATGCTTATTATCTTGAACATCGTAAAGTAGAAGAAGTTGTGAAAGAAACAGCGGTAAAAGTTCAAAATACTATTGATAAGAAAAAGAAGAATAGATTAAAGAAGATAGAAAATGATATTTCTGACTTTGAAGAGAAGATCAGTGCGAAGGAAGAAGAACTCCATAGTGATGAAGTGATGAATGATTATCAGAAGTATAATGAAATCACTGCTGAACTAGAAGACTTAAACAATCAATTAGAAGAACTCATGACGGAATGGGAAAAACTTTCAGAAGAGATGAACGCTTAAAAGGACTAGGGGCAACCCTAGTCCTAATTTCTTTGTTTTAAGTTGTAGATAAGTATAAATGCACAGATAAAATCACCAATGATTGACACAATAAATGGGTAGAATGCATAAATATCTTTTAATGTCGGCAAGAAAGATAATACAAATATCTTCTGTGAATAACATAAGAATTTAATACCTATCACCATAAAGGCAATCATATAAGTAAACCATAAACAATAGTGTGTGTAGATACCTCCTGGTACAACATGCTTAAGTCTTTCATATTCATTCTCTGTTCCTCTATTATGAGATAACTTAATATACATATTCTTATATATCTTGAGATTCATACGTGAAAACATAATGATTGGAATATAGAGTAGTGTCCAGAAACCAATAGTCCCTAAGTAAGGACACAATAAACCACTCACAATAGAAGCACCCATACATATATAGAAAGAACGTGGCATAGTGAATGTCATTCCCTCAGGATCAAAGTAATCATACAGTTCTCTTCCACCATAACGATGTAACCATTTATTTCTTTCATCATGAACAGTCTTAATAGATAAAACATTAACCATCAAACCAATCATATAGAGTACTGTATTCATTAATTCCCCTCTTTTATTAATAAGAGTGACAGTACTGTCCCCATCTAATTGATAGAGGAAAAGCATGATGACTGAGGTCACAACAACTACCATCACTGAAAGAATAAAGTAAGCATTATAAAGCGTATCTTTTTCTGAATCATCAGCTTTTTTAATACGATATTCCATCAAGCCATAAAGGCCTGTTTCTATTAATATAACAAGACTTCCTAAACCTATAGGAGGATTAATTAGGAATACAAACCAGCTTATTAGCGATAAAATAATAGCGTTCATATTAATCTGCCACTCAAAATGTGATTAAATACACTCACATCAAGATAATGTAAGTTCTCACGAACATTACTTACTATGTCATCGTGTATGCTTTGGATTGACCGAAATCATATCTACTCACAAGTTCTTGTACACTTCATAGTCGTAAATTCCCGAAATAGTCTTCGGTACATACCTACGCTTGCGTTTATTTATGCAACTTCGTAGGTCGTAGCATCTCTCAGATTAAGTGCAGCATTGAAATCTCTGTCTTCGATATAACCACAATCACATCTGAAAAGTCTATCTGAAAGCTTTAAATCTTTCTTGATACTTTTGCAGCAGTGACATGTCTTAGATGATGGGAACCATCTATCTACTATTCGAAGTTCAATTCCATACTCCCTGCATTTAGCTTGAAGCTTTGTCTTAAATTCATAAAACTTCTGCGAAGCAACTGCCTTTGAAAGATGTCTGTTCTTCATCATTCCTGATACGTTTAGATCTTCAATCGTTATATAAGATGGCTTGGTTTTCACTATCTCTGCGATTGTCTTATTGATGTAATCAGTACGAATATTGTCAATTCTATGATGAAGCTTCTGTATCTTAAGCCTTTGTTTTTGTATATTTCTTTTTTGAGTGGACTCTCCTTTCTTTAGATTTTCATACTTTCGAGAAAGACTTCTCTGTTCTCGAATAAGCTTTTTTTCAAGCTTCTTTAATTTTGCAGATTTATTGATGTTCTTATAAGTTTTTCCATTAGAAACAATCGCAAAGTCCTTTAATCCAAGGTCAATGCCAATTCCTTTACTGGAATGACTGGCTATCCTGTGATCTGGGATTTCTATAAGAACTGAAACATAGTATCTGTCAGCCTTTATTGAGACATGACCGCTCTTAATTACGTATCCATCTTTTGTAGTTGGAATATATCCTTTCTCTTTGATGCGTACCCAGCCAAGTGACGGAATCTTGATTCTGTGTCTTTCGCAAAGGCAATCTTTTGGATTATTCCTTACAAAATACATTTTCACATCAGATCTGCCTTTCTTCTTAAATTTTGGAAAGGCACTCTTGTGATCAAAGAATCTTTTAAATGCGGTCTGTCCGTTATTTACTGCCTGTGTTACCGATTTTGAATAAGCTTCCTTGATCCAGGAATATTCTGGATGGCTCGGAAGATACTCATTGTTAAGCCATACTCTAAACTGGCTGCTGCTCATAAACTTTTTGCCACTTTCATGAAGCTCCTTATTATGAGCAAGATAGAAGTTATAGATAAATCTGCAAGTACCTATTGTTTTACGAATCTTGACTTTCTGCTCTTCTATCGGATTTATTTCCGTCTTGAAGCTCTTCAGCAATTTTCTCATCCCTTTCTATAATTAAGAAGCCCATACAGTCTGCAGGAGAACATATGAAGTATTGACACAATATCCTGCACAAGTTCTTCATTGTTTACTACCACTATGGTTGTATTAAACTTCTTACAGATTTTTTAAAACAGACATAACCAAACCTGATAAATCTATCTTTTTGGATTTCTATTATGTTTTTTGATTTTTTGTTTCATGACTTCATCTAATAATTCATTCCACTTTTTACGGTTTTAATTAATACCATTTCCATAATCTTCAATACACTGGTCTACAATAATTCCTCTTGCATTACAAAAATGTCTTAAAAAATACAACTTAATTTAGTAAATACTGATCATATGTGGAATAACGCCTAATAGCTGGAGTTCAGTTTGCCTTTAAAGTTCCTTCTCTATCTCAACGTTATAATATCTTATCAGATACGCCTAAAAGTTCAGCAAAATCTTTTGGTTTATAATTTGTGATATTTGATGTGTTTTTTTTAACGCTCTTCTTTGAGAAGAATTTGAACACATTCAATCACAATGGTCAATATATTCAGATACTTATATTTTTCTCCTCCCTAAGTAATTAACAATTCCTTCTGGATTACTAAATACGTTGCACTCAACTGATTAATATATCATATAAGCTATAAATATGAACTTCTTTACTGCAATCTCAGCATAATTCCATAGACTCTACATTTTACCTTTAGTTTCTTTTTGAATTCAACATTCTTTCTAGATATAGTTGTATTATTAGATATCTTCAATTCCTCTACTACAACACACCTTGGGCAGCTTTTCACTATTTCCCATATACACTTATTAATATAATCAGAGTAGATATTATCAATCTTATTGAGTATTTTTTGTATCTTTGCCTGATTCTTTTTACTGTTATTTGAATTCTTTTCCTTTCTTGAAAGACTGATTTTTTCTTTAATCAAGCGTCTTTCTAAATACTTAATTTTTTCTATTTTATCCGTTCTTTGTATGCATGCCCCATTAATTGTAAATGCAAATTTATTTAAATCTAGTCTAACCTTTAATTCATTACAATAATACTGTATTGAACTATCTTCTCTCATAAATTTATTCAACATATTTCACCTTCCTTACAAATAAGGGTGCAATTCGCACCCTTCTCTTCCTAATTTCCCCATTCTAATGTAATAAGACGACCTAATCTGAGACGACCTTTAGCTGATCTAAGTAATTTTAATCCTGCAATACCTAGAAGTGCATATACTATATAAGTCAACGCACTTCCACCACTGATCTGCTCCTGTCTTTCTACGGATAACTCGTACATATTTACTCCTTTCTGCTCCCTCACTATATCTATACGCTATATATCACCTATTTACTCAAAACTTTTCTATTTCATCATTATTATACGACCAAATCTAAGATATCCACGTGATGCTCTTAATAGCTTAACTCCTGCAATACCTAAAAGTGCATATACTATATAAGTCAATGCACTTCCACCATTGATCTGCTCTTGTTTTTCTCTAGATAACTCGTACATTTTTACCCCTTTCTGCTCCCTCTACTTTATCTATACTTGATAAAATCAACAATTACTAAAAAAATCCCCAAATAAATGGGGATTTTAATTAATTCATCTTTGCAAGTTTTTCTTTTGCTGCAGCATATTTAGAACGATAATCTTCAAGTTTTGCTTTTTCTGCTTCAACTTTTGCAGCAGGTGCTTTAGATGTGAAATTAGGGTTAGATAACATACCTTCACCACGCTTGATTTCACCTTCAAGCTTCTTGATTTCCTTTTCAACCTTTGCTTTTTCTGCTTCCATATCAATATACTGACCTAAGTCAATATTAAGTGTATTACCACCCTTGATAACTTCAGTTGCATTATTCTTGCTAGTTGGTACATTATATCCAACACAAGTTGCATTGACTAATTTGCTGACATAAGGCGCAATTTCCTTTAATAATGCTTCAAGATCATCCTGCTTAGTAGTAATAGTATAATCTACTTCAATGCTGTTCTTGATTACATAAGTATGTCTGATTTCTCTTACACCCTTGATAATATCAATTAAGTAAGCAAACTGATCATTAATTGTATCATTATCGTATTCTGGATTTACTTCTGGCCACTTAGAAATAACGATAGATTCTTCGTTATGTGGAATAGCCTGATAGATTTCTTCAGTTACGAATGGCATGATTGGATGTAATAATCTAACAATAGTATTTAACACATATACTAACGTATTTAATGCAGATTTCTTAGCAACTTCATCATCACCAGTTAAATGAAGTTTAGATAATTCGATATACCATGAACAGAAATCATCCCAGATAAATCGATATAATTCAGTTCCAACATTAATAAATTCAAATTTATCCATGTTTTCATCAACATTTCTAATTACTTCATTTAATCTATTTAAGATCCACTTATCTGCTAAGTTAAGTGTTGCATAATCTAATTCTTCTAACTGCTGATCTTCATCAATGTTCATCAATACATAACGTGCACTGTTCCAGATCTTATTAATGAAGTTCCAAGTAGATTTTAATTTAGCTGGTACATAACGCATATCAGCTCCTGGTGAAGAGTTATTTAATAAGAACCATCTTAATGAATCAGCTCCATATTCATCAATAACATCCATTGGATCAACACCATTGCCTAAAGACTTAGACATCTTACGACCCTGTTCATCTCTAATTAAGCCATGAATTAAAACATTCTTGAAAGGTCTTCTACCAGTAAATTCAATAGACTGGAACATCATACGACTTACCCAGAAGAAGATAATGTCATAGCCTGTTACTAATGTATCAGTTGGGAAGTATCTCTTAAACATTGGATCTTCTGTATTAGGCCAGCCCATAGTTGAGAATGGCCATAAAGCACTTGAGAACCATGTATCAAGAACATCTTCATCCTGAGTCCAATTTTCAATATCTTCAGGTGCTTCTCTTCCTACATATAACTCACCTGTTTCATTATTGTACCATGCAGGAATACGATGTCCCCACCATACCTGACGTGAAATACACCAGTCTTCAATGTTATTCATCCAGTTAGAGAATGTCTTTTCAAATCTTTCTGGTACGAAATCCACTCTATCATCTGTTTCCTGATTCTTTAGTGCATTTTCAGCTAATGGCTTCATCTTTACAAACCACTGTTTAGATAAGTAAGGTTCTACAATCGCATGAGAACGTTCTGAATGACCGACTGAATGGACAATAGTTTCAATATGGTCAACAACACCAGCTTCTTCAAAATCTTTTAATAAAGCTTCGCGGCATTCAAAACGGTCCATACCTTTATATTTGCCAGCTAAATCATTCATAGTACCATCTTCATTCATACACTTAGGCATTGGAAGATTGTACTTCTTTGCTAGCTGGAAGTCATTTGGGTCATGTGCTGGTGTACATTTCATAACAGCCGTACCAAAATCAAGATCAATATAACTATCAGCCATAATTGGTAATTCATCACCATTAGCAGGGTTGATTGCCTTCATACCAACATATTTCTTATATCTTTCATCATCAGGATGAACAAAAATTGCCTGGTCAGCAAACATTGTTTCTGGACGTGTAGTGGCAATCACTAAAATATCATCTGAGCCAACGATATGATAATTAAAGTAATACATATGACCTTCAATATCTTCGTGATATACTTCGATATTTGATAATGCAGTTCTTTGTACTGGGTCCCAGTTGATGATCTTTTCACCCTGATAGATTAATCCCTTTTCATATAATCTAACAAATACTTCTCTAACAGCATCTGATAAACCTTCATCAAAAGTAAATCTTTCCTTTGAATAATCAAGTGATAATCCTAATTTAGCCCACTGTGCACGAATGATTTCTGCATATTCTTCTTTCCATTCCCAGATCTTATCAACAAGCTTTTCTCTTCCTAGATCATAACGAGAAATACCCTGTTCTCTAAGTCTTGCTTCTACCTTAGCCTGAGTTGCAAGTCCAGCATGGTCCATACCTGGTAACCATAATGCATCATAACCCTGCATTCTCTTATAACGGATAATCATATCCTGCATAGTAGTATCCCATGCATGTCCTAAATGTAATTTACCAGTTACATTTGGTGGTGGAATAACAATACTATAAGGCTTCTTTGTTAAATCTCCAGCTTTAAAATATTCCTTGTCTAACCACTGCTGATATTTACCTTTTTCTACAGCTAAATGGTCATATTTAGTCGGTAACTCTTTCTTCATTCTGTTCATCCCCCTCGATAAATGATTCTTTATGTTCTCTAATATATTTAGTTAGTTTAGGCATGAAATCTGTACCTGCAATCATAGTGATATATTCATGCGTGAAATCTGAGAAATTATAAGAAGAATAATCACCCATATCTTCGTCTTCTTCACCATTTTCCATGATTTCATTCAATCTTCTTGCACTCTTTACTAATTCTGCAATCTGCGGTTCACGCACATTATTGAAATAAGTTTCTAATTCATCCGCATATACTGAATAAGCAGGTGTTTCAAAAAAAGAACGAATTGTTTTAGTAGTACTTACACATTCATTTAACTGACTGATACCATAGACAGTTCTTTCTTCCATATTTAACTTATCTAGGAAGTTTTCGTCTTCGTCTTCTAAATCTCCAATGCGTGCAACAATGAGATTCACTAAATCTTGATCACTGCAGGCATCAAACTTTTCCGATGTAAAATGCTTGTTTTCTTCTTTAAAGTCTGCAAAACGTAATGCTTCCTCCATCTGTTTCTCTTTAATGGATCTTCTCTTTTTATAATAGAAATAACCTAGTGTTAATATAAATAGAGTAAAAACCACTAATATCGGTGTTCTGTATTCCATAGTTCCTCCTTAAAAATAAAAAAGAGCATGTGCATAAGGACGACTGTATCGTGGTACCACCTTATTTCACATACTCTGTATGTCTCTTTACTTTAACGCAGTATTACGTATCTGGCTACTTCATTCACCAAATATGCTCCAAGGCTACCTTCCAGTCTTCACTCTCCTCTTTCACACCAACCAAGAGGTCTCTTTAAGAAGAATAACTGTACTCCTCCTCTTCAACGCTTGCTATTATTCTACCAAAGGCATAGTCCAAAGTCAATGAACTTATTTACCTAGATATTCTAAAGCCTGTTCAAGTACTGATTCACCATTCATCATACCGTAGTCCTTCATACCAATCATATAAACTGGAATAGAACCAACAGTTTCCTGAATTTCATCCTTTGCATAGCGAACCTGTGGGCCTAGAAATATAATATCAACCTCTACATCCTTTAAATCTGTATTTTCAGCATTCACTGCCCAGATTTCGGCTTCTACACTCTTTTTAGCTGCTGCTCTTTTCATCTTTTCTACAAGCAAGCTTGTACTCATCCCTGATGCACAGCATAATAAAATCTTAATCATCAAAAAACTCCCTTCTTGCGACACATTATATACTAAAATAAGGCATTTGTGAAGAAAGAAAAAAAGAGAGATTTATCATCTCTCTTCGCATAGTTCTAAGATACAATCCCAGACTTCTCTGACGCCTTTTTTCTTTAAACTAGAAAAACGTACAAAGTGGTCATTCGGATCAAAATCCAATGTTTCTTTAATAAGCTTCTCATTCTTGACAAGTTCATTACGTTTAAGCTTATCTTCTTTTGTTGCGACTACAATAACTGGAATACCAAAATGCTTCGCATAGTCATACATTGTCACATCATCATCTTTTGGTTTATGACGATAATCCACAATAAGAATCATCGCTTTAAGATTCTTTCTATTACGTAAGTAATTGTCAATCATTTCTGAGAACTGCTCTAACATCTTCTTTGGCACTTTCGCATAGCCATATCCTGGCACATCAACAAGTCTTAATTCATCATTAATATTGAAGAAATTAAGAGTACGCGTCTTACCAGGAGTTGAACTCACTTTCGCAAGCCCCTGTACATTGGTTACTGTATTAATAAAACTTGACTTTCCTACATTTGAACGTCCAGCCATGACTACTTCAGGTAATGATTCATCCGGCCACTGACTTGTCCAGGCTGCACATAACATGAATTCGGCTTTTTTAATCGTATACATACTACTTTACCAATGCATTTTCTAAAACAGTATCAATATGATCTGCTGTGATAATAGTTAAATCTTTTCTTACTGATTCTGGAATATCGTCAATATCCTTAGCATTATCCTTAGGAATAATGATTGTATGAATACCAGAACGATGGGCGGAAATTGATTTTTCTTTTAAGCCACCAATTGGTAATACATTACCAGTTAATGTCACTTCACCTGTCATTGCGACATCATCACGTACAGGTTTTTGTGTAAAGGCTGAATAAATAGCCGTTGTTAAAGTGACACCAGCACTTGGTCCATCCTTCTTCACTGCACCTTCAGGTACATGAATATGAATATCCTGCTTATCAAAATCAATATCCTTTAAGCTATACTTATCAGCATGGGCTTTAAGATAGTCTAATGCAATTGATGCAGATTCCTTCATAACATCACCCAGCTGACCAGTCACGATAAATTTACCGCTACCTTTAAAGTGATTTACTTCAATTGGAAGAATATCGCCACCAAATTGAGTCCATGCTAAACCAGTTACAACACCTACCTGAGGCTTTGGCTGCTTCTTTGTATGATCAAATGGTGCTTTACCTAATAATTCTTCTAAATCTTCAACTTCTACAACAACATGATCCGTTGTCTTTTTAAGAATCTTTAATACTGATTTTCTACAGATAGCCGCAATAAGTCTTTCTAACTGACGGACACCCGCTTCACGTGTATAGTGTCTAATTATATACATGATAGCTTCATCAGTAATAGTCAACTGTTCATCAGTTAAGCCATGATTTTTGAGTTCTTTCTTAATCAAATGATCTTTCGCAATCATCTGTTTTTCTTGTTCAGTATATGAAGATAATTCAATGATTTCTAATCTATCACGTAACGGTTCAGGAATACCTCCTAAATCATTTGCAGTCGCAATAAATAAAACCTGTGATAAATCATATGGTTCTTCAATATAGTTATCTGAGAACATAGAATTCTGTTCAGGGTCTAATACTTCAAGCATCGCACTTGTAGGATCACCCTTATAATCACTTGCCATCTTATCAATTTCATCAAGTAAGAAGACAGGATTCATGACACCAGCTTTTTTCATACCCTGAATAATTCTACCTGGCATTGAACCTAAATAAGTTCTACGATGTCCTCTGATTTCTGATTCATCAGTAACACCACCTAAAGAAATCTTCACAAATTTACGATCTAATGCACGTGCAATAGATTTAGAAATAGAAGTCTTACCAACACCTGGTGGGCCTACTAAACAGATAATAGGTGCCTTTAAAGACTGGGTCATCTGTTTTACAGCAAGTTGTTCTACAATTCTTTCTTTAGGTTTCTTTAAACCAAAATGGTCTTCATCAAGGATCTGTTCTACCTTAGTTATATCCTGATTATCTTCAGTCATTTCAAACCAAGGAAGCTTAGTCATCCAGTCAAGATAAGTACGTACGACATTGGCTTCTGGTGAAGTAGAAGGCATCATTTCATAACGTGCTAACTCTTCAGTCAACTTATCTTTAACATTCTGTGGATAAGGATTGTCTTTGATCATAGAACGGAATCTCTCAACTTCATCCATACCATTAGGTGTATCACCTAATTCTTCTTTAATCGCTTTAAGCTTTTCTCTTAAATAGAATTCTTTCTGGTTTTCATCAATACTCTTCTTTACACGATTATTGATAGAATTTTCAATTTCATTTATTGCCTTTTCTTTCTGCATACATGCAAGAACTAATAAAAGACGCTTATTTACATCAGGCTCGGCAAGAATCTTTTCTCTTTCAACAAGTTCAGAGTTAATATAATGACCGATAGTATCAGCAAGTTCACTTGCTGATAAGCCGTTAGTAATATTTGAAATCAATTCTCTAGGCAATAGTTGACTTGCCCCATTCATCGACTGCATCTGTTCAGTGATTCTACGTACTAAAGCAATTTCTTCATTTTGATCACCATGGATATCTTCTAAATAGCGTACCTTTGCATAATAGCATTCACCTTCAGTATAAAGCGATTCTAATTCAACACGCTTTTCACCTACTACAGTAAGCTTGATAGTACCATGATTATCTTTTTTAATACGTTTTGTAATTTTACAAAGTGTGGCATGGTGGTAAACCATGTCAAAATTGATTTCTTCTTCTAAAGGATGGATCTGTGACACTAATACAATATTAGAATCATGCTGACTAACAGATAGATCCATTGCATTTAAGGAAAATGTACGTCCAACATCTAAAGACAATTCATGTCCTGGAAATACAAGCATACCGCGCGTACAAATAACAGGAAGATCAACTGTCACATTTAAATTTTCCATAACCTATTTCTCCTTTCTTAGAAAAAATAAGACGCGTAGGCGTCTTATTTCACATTATCTTTAATTAACTGAAGAGCCTTTCTGTGAGTTAAATCACCCTTTAATACATGTTCCTGACCACCAAGAACCTTCTTAACTTCTTCAAGTGGCATGTTGTAGTATGTAGCGATTTCTTTCATTTCATCTTCCATTTCTGCATCAGTCACTTCAATGTTTTCAGCCTTAACGATCTTATCAAGGATTAAGTTTAACTTAACTCTTTCTTCAGCCTGATCCTTAACATCAGCCTTGATATCATCCATTGTCTTACCAGTCATCTTAGTGTATAATTCAATGTTTAATCCCTGCTGAGATAAGTTCTGGTTGATTTCGTTAATGATGTTCATAACTTCGCTATCAACCATTGCATCTGGTACATCGATTGTATTGTTAGCAACAACAGCCTTAATTACTTCTTCGTTGAACTTGTTTTCAGCTTCAGCCTTCTTCATAGTTCTGATCTGATCTTTGATCTTTTCCTGTAACTGTTCTAATGTTTCAACACCTTCGATGTTAACATCCTTAGCTAATTCATCATCAATTTCAGGTAAAACCTTTGCTTTGATTTCATGAACTTTAACCTTGAATACTACTTCAGCACCTGCTAAATCAGCTGCATGATATTCTTTAGGGAAAGTTAAGTTGATTTCTTTTTCTTCACCAGCAGTCATACCAACTAGACCTTCTTCAAATCCAGGGATGAATGAGTGAGAACCGATTTCAAGTGAATAGTTTTCTGCTTTTCCGCCTTCAAAAGCAACACCATCTTTGAAACCTTCATAATCGATAACAGCTGTATCGCCTTCTTCAACTGTTCCTTCTTCTTTAACTACTAATTCAGCGAACTGCTTCTGGTAGTCATTTAATCTTTCTTCAACATCTTTCTTAGTTACTCTTACCTGAGTCTTCTTAACTTCTAATCCTTTGTATTCACCTAATTCGAATTCAGGTTTAACTGGACAAGTGAAAGTTACTTCTAATTCAGTTTCAGTAGACTTAACAACGTTTGCAGTTGGCTGAGCAACTGGAGTTACATTGTTGTCAACGAAGATCTTAGCATAGTTTTCGCTTAAGATTTCTTCAACAGCCTGTTCTCTTAATGCCTTAGCACCAATCTTAGCTTTGATTAAATTCTTTGGAGCATGTCCCTTTCTGAAACCATCTAACTTAACTGAACCAGCTAACTTATTTAAAGCCTTTTCCTGAGCTGCTACCCATTCTTCTGTATCGAAAACGGCTTTGATTTCAACCATTGATTTCTCAAGTTTTTTAACTTCTGTATTCATTTCTTAATCTCCTTTACTATTTGCAATTGCTATTATACATGAAAGATTCATGCAATGCAACAATTTAACACTCTAATTGTTTGAGTGCTAATATTTCTTTTTCTACGTCTGATAAATCGCAATTGTAATCAATTTCTATATCAGATGGATCGACTGGCATATTCTGTAATGTTGCAACATAATAATGTATAGTTGCTGCAACTAGGTCACAGTCTTCTGGCATAATATCTTTAGGATAGAGAGTATAAAGATAATATTCCAAATAATCGAGACATTGTGAGAGAAGCGTAGGATTATCATCTTCTAATACTCTTGAAAGAGATTTACCAATCAATGTGTAACATTCTCTTTCTAATACCAAAGGACTATAAGAGCCATTAAAATAATATGTTTCATTACCTTTTACAACAGTGAATTCTTCATCCACCTGCTGATCAATCAGAATTTCCATAATAAGTGTCTTCGCAAAAGATGACTTATGAGGATTTTCTAAGAATCTTCCTACTTCGGGCATGATCATACGGATATTTAACTGCTGTAATTGATCAAGTGCCATATAAATTAAATCATCATTCACTTCATCTCTATCAAGTAGACGACCAATTTCCTGTGCAGACATAATGGTACTCTTGTTTTCTAGCTGGTAATTCTTTTCCTGCTTCATAAGAATAATTTCATCATAAACTGCATTGAATAAGTTTTCATACTGCTGAGGGATATAAGGCATGGATAATTCTTCAATAAGAATATTAATTGCCTGTTCATATTCTTCAAGTTCTTTTAAAGCATTTAAATATAAAGCAGTCACTTCATAATAAGTGTTATTGGCCTGCATTTTAGCAACGGCCCCTTCCTGCATACATCTTTGATAATCTTCTAATGCATTCAAGCATACAAGACGATAATATCTAGTCATCTCGTCATCCATATCTGTCAAACGACTTAATGCGACTTGATACTGGCCTTCTTCAATAAGTTCTTCTATCATTTTTGCCTCCTTGAGTTTCCATTTTATCAAAATTAGACTATCTGTCAACAACTAAAAAACCTTACAAAATGTAAGGTTCTTGTCTTATTATTCGTCACCAAATGATACGCCCATAGCCTTAGCAGCCTGAACAAGATCTCCATTAGGATCAACAAGCTTCTGCTTACCAAATTTCGCATCACCGATTACTTCTTCAAGTGAAGTATATTCCATGTTGCCACCCTTTAATGATACAACATTTCCAAATAAGCCCTCATCAATCATAGCACATGCCTTATTACCAAATCTAATAGATAGAATTCTGTCATATGCATCAATATCACCACCACGGATAATATGACCTGGGTTAACAGAACGTACTTCATGATTAGGAATCACCTTTTCTAGATCATCAGCCACCTTTGCAGCAAGTCCAGAATAGCGAATTGGATCTGGTGAATCTTCTACAATCTTACCAATTGATTTTGTACCATCTGCATACTTAGCTCCTTCAGCTACTGCAATAACAGTATATGGAAGACCTGCTTCATCACGTTTCTTAACTGCTTTCGCAATGTTTTCAATAGTAAATGGAATTTCAGGAATCAATACAACGCCTGCATTACCAGCAAGACCTGCATATAATGAAATCCATCCTGCTTCTCTTCCCATTAATTCACAGCAGATAACACGATGATGTGATTTTGCAGTTGTCTGAAGACGATCTATGAATTCAGTACCAACACTCATCGCACTGATGAAACCATATGTTAAATCTGTAGAAGTTAAATCATTATCCATAGTCTTTGGTACACCAATGACATTGACACCTTTTCTACTGAAATCTCTAGCACTTGTTAATGTACCATCACCACCTAACACAACTAATACATCAACACCATCTTTCTTAAGATTTTCAACGCCTACATCACTGACGTCTTTTCTTACTTTTCCACCATTTCCATCATCTACAAGATAATCGAATAGGTTATCCTTATTAGAACTATAAAGAATAGTTCCGCCTTCCTTATATATATCCTCCACTTTGTCTACAGTTAATTCTACATAATTATTATTATACAATCCACGATAACCATATACAAAGCCAATGACTTCCCAATTATATTTTTCAATCGCAATCTTAGTGATTGTTCTGATTACCGCATTTAAACCTGGACAATCTCCTCCGCCAGATAATAGCGCAATTTTTTTAACTTTTGAATTCATGATATTTCCTCCTTATGTAAATCCCACTCTCTATTATAAATTAAACTGTTAGCGTTTTCAATATAAATATGAAGCGCTTACATATAGGTACAAAAAAAAGAAGCCTATAATGGCTTCTCGTTCATTGTTTCAATGACTTCTATTACATGCTTCACAGGGAGTCCAATGACATTATCAATATCTCCCTGCACTTCTTCAATGAATTTTCCTGCAACACCCTGAATCGCATAAGCGCCAGCTTTACCCTTCCATTCATCAATAGAAAGATAATCATCAATCATATCATTGATATTCTTGAATGTAACTTTTGTTTCATCTACAAATGTACAAACCTGATCTTTATAGAATACAGCTACTGATGTAAACACACTATGTGTATCACTACTTAATGATTCAAGAATTTCTCTTGCTTCATGAGCACTATGAGCTTTACCAATAATCTTTCCATTATGATAGATTGTTGTATCCGCACTAATTACAACATCATCAGGATATTTCTCATGAATAGAAATACCTTTATCATATGCGAGTTTCTTAAGTCTTTCTTCTATTTCTAGAGAAGAATCAAGATATTCAGTAATAGAAGAGGCATCGATAATAAAATCAATGCCTTCTCTTTCAAGCAGTTCTTTTCGTCTAGGAGAAGTACTTGCAAGAATAACTTTCATTATTTCTTTTCCTCAGCAGGTGCATCATGTTTAACGATTGGTTTTGGTAATAATGCTTTTCTAGAAACATTTACACCCTTATCAGTAATCTGAGTTACTTTAACCTTTACTGTATCGCCAAGCTTGATTACATCGCTGACTTTATTTGTTCTATCCCAAGCAACATCTTTTACATGTAAGAATCCATTTGTACCAGGGAATAATTCAATAAATGCATACTTTTCTTCAACTCTTACAGCCTTACCATCGAAGATTTCGCCTACTTCAACTTTTCTAGTTAAATCCTTGATCATACCCATTGCATGGTCAATAGCTTCCTGAGAGTAATGATAGATAGTAACGTTACCTTCATCATCAATATCAATCTTAACATTATCACTTTCTGCAATAATCTTATTGATCATATCTCCACCCTTACCGATTACATCTTTAATCTGTTCAGGTTCAATCTTCATCATAGCAACCTTAGGAGCATATGGGCTTAAGTGATCTCTAGGTTCACTAATTGCTGACATCATGCAGTCCATGATCTGTCCTCTTGCAACCTTTGCCTGAGCTAATGCTTCCTGTAGGATTTCTTTAGTAATACCATCAATCTTGATATCCATCTGTAATGCACAGATACCGTTCTTTGTACCTGCAACCTTGAAATCCATATCACCAAGATGGTCTTCCATACCCTGGATATCAGTTAAGATTGTATAGTTTTCGCCTTTTTTAACTAGACCCATAGCGACACCAGCCACTGGATTACTAATTGGAACACCAGCAGCCATTAAAGCCATAGTTGATGCACAAATAGAAGCCTGTGAAGAAGAACCGTTAGATTCTAGTACTTCAGCAACAACTCTGATTGTATATGGGAATTCTGTTTCAGAAGGAATAACCTGTCTTAAGGCTCTTTCACCTAAAGCACCATGGCCGATTTCTCTTCTGCCTGGAGAACCCATTCTTCCTGTTTCGCCTACACAATATGGTGGGAAGTTATAATGATGCATGAAACGTTTCTGGTCTTCCATTCCAAGACCATCAATCTTCTGTACTTCACCTAATGCGCCAAGTGTGCAGGCAGATAATACCTGAGTTTCACCACGAGTGAACATAGCTGAACCATGTACACGTGGCAATAAATCTACCTGTGCATCTAATGGACGTACTTCATCTACTTTACGACCATCAGGTCTTACCTTTTCTTCAGTAATCAAACGTCTTACTTCTTCTTTTTCAAGATCGCCAAGAACCATCTTAACCTGTTTAATTGTCTTATCATGTTCTTCAACAGTTGCATATTCTTTTTCTTCAAAAGATTCTACAACCTTAGCATCTAATTCATCAATAGCAGCATATCTTTCAAGCTTACCAGGAATAGAAATAGCCTTGATCATTTCTTCCTTAGCCATTGCTTCTACGCTAGACACAATGTTTTCATCTAATGCGAATAGTGGAACATCAATCTTTTCCTTACCAACAGCTTCTACAATCTGTTCCTGGAAAGTGATTAATTCCTTAATCTTTTCATGACCGAACATCAACGCATTTAACATTGTTTCTTCATCTACTTCTTTTGCATCTGCTTCAACCATGTTAATAGCATCCTTTGTACCTGCTACTTCAAGGTTAATTTCACTTCTAGCCATATCTTCAGGTCCTGCGTTGACAGTAAATTCACCATCAATTAAACCTACGTTAACACCTGCAATTGGACCATTGAATGGAATATCAGAAATACATAATGCAATTGATGCACCAAGCATTGCTGCCATTTCTGGAGTTGCTTCCTGATCAACTGATAGTACAGTATTAACAACCTGTACTTCATTTCTGAAACCATCTGCGAATAATGGACGAATAGGTCTGTCAATCATTCTTGCAGTTAATGTACCATGTTCACTTGGACGGCCTTCACGTTTTAAGAATCCACCTGGAATCTTACCTACAGAATATAGTTTTTCTTCATAAGTTACTGTTAATGGGAAGAAATCTACATCTTTTGGTTCTTTCCCAGCACATGCTGTAGAAAGAACGACTGTATCATCATATCTTACTAAACAAGAGCCGTTTGCCTGTTTAGCCATTTCACCGACTTCAACCTGGATTTTCTTACCATAGAAATCCATACTAAAAATTTGTTTTGCCATAAATTCACCTCATATTCCTAAAAATTATATCATAAATCAACTATTACACAAACAATTATTTGATAGAGACATGAAAAAAAGCCCCATAGGGCTTTTGTTTCTTATCTTCTTAATCCTAACTTATCAGTTAAAGCTGTATATCTGTCAAGATCTTCACTCTTAAGATACTTTAATAAGTCTCTTCTCTTACCGATCTTCTTTAAAAGACCTCTATTAGAATGATTATCCTTTGGATGCTGTTTGAAGTGACCGTTTAACTTGTTGATATCAGCAGTTAATAATGCGATCTGAACTTCTGGAGAACCAGTATCCTTTTCTACGCGACCATATTCAGCCATGATCTTAGCTTTTTCTTCTTTAGTTAACATTATGTTTTCCTCCTAAATTATATTCTTCGCAATATCCAAGCTAGATGTAAGAGGTACAAATATCCTAGACATTGTTGCAAGGCTTATTTTACACTATTTTGATATAAAGTCAAATACTTTTTCATGACTTGACTTAAGTATTTCTTATCTTCTGTTAATTGTGTTTTTAGTCCTTCTAATCCATTAAAAACAGTTTCTTCACGCTTATATAAATAGAAAGTAACCTCTACTTCTTTACCATACACATCTTCATCAAAATCAAAAACATTGACTTCTAAGGAAAGACGACTAATATCATTGAATGTAGGATTCATACCAATATTCGCCATGCCTATATAATAACGATGATTGATTTCTACAATTGTGCCATATACCCCTCTTTTAGGTAAGTATTTCATACCATAATCAATATTCAATGTAGGAAAGCCAATCAAGCGTCCTCTTTGTTTACCATGAATGACTATTCCTTTTACTTGATAAGGTCTATCAAGCAAAGTATTGACTTCTTCAATCATTCCCTGATCCATCAGTTTCTTAATAAGAGTTGAGGATACTTTTTCCGTTTCATTATACATAACAGCATCTTTCACAATAAGATCAAATGACTGTTTTTTCAGATCTTCTATATTACCGCTGTTATGATCACCAAAATGGAAATCATAACCACATACAAGTCTTTTTAAAGGAAGCTTATTTAAATATTCATCAATAAATGCCTGTGGACTTAATGCTGCTACTTCCTTAGTAAAATGAATAACAAGAAGATAATCAATCCCCATTTCTTCTAGAAGTTCTTTTTTCTCTTCTAAAGTGATAATTGATTGTCTCTTTTCACCCTTTAAGACACATAAAGGATGCACATCAAAGCTCATAACAGCCGTTTTTGTTTCTCCCTTATATTTCAATACTTCATTAATCAAAGACATATGACCAAGATGTAAACCATCAAAAAAGCCAATTGCAAGAGAAAGAGGTTCTTTTAAATTCGCCTCTTCCATTTTTATAACCTTCATTAGAAAAGCCCCCTCAAGCTCTTTAAAGCGCCTTTACCATCTGGGCCATATATTGCAAGTAACTTACCTTCCTTTGAATAAACAGCTACATTATGATCTATGTCACTCTTGATTTTCTGACCAGTCATAGCAATTCTTTCATCTGCGACAATAGAATCATAATAAGAGAATACTTCTTCTAACGGAATCACTGGTCCATTGTTTTCTTCAAGTTCTTCGAGTGTCACTGCCTGATCGATTGTAAAATGACCTGATTGATTTCTAACTAATGCAGTCATATGGGCAGGATAACCTAAGGCTTTTCCAATATCTACACATAAAGAACGGATATATGTTCCTTTAGAGCACTTAACATCTATAGTTATTTCATCATCATGCGCATTGACTAAATCAAGTTTATAAATAGTTATTGGTCTTTCTGGAACTTCTACTTCTATACCTTCTCTGGCATATTCATAGAGCTTCTTACCATTAATTTTAATAGCTGAATACATCGGAGGCTTCTGCATAGAATCTCCTTTAAAAGAAGATAGTACTTCATCTAGATGATCATAACCAGTAAAAGGCTTAGTTTCTAGAACCTTACCCTCAGAGTCATATGTATCTGTCGCACTACCAAGCTTAAGGGTCGCACGATATTCTTTTTCTTCACTCATTAAAAACTGCATTGCTTTAGTGGCTTTATTAATACCAACAACTAAAACACCCGTCGCCATAGGGTCTAGTGTGCCACAATGTCCTACTTTTTTAGTATGCATAATACGTCTCACGCGATTAACGACATCATGACTTGTCATACCCTGTGGTTTATTAATTAAAATAATACCATCCATCTACTCACATCCTTCCTAAAAAAAGCAGACTATTGTCTGCTTAGATATGATTAATAACGAAGTACTTCTTCTTACCTCTTCTAATAACAGTCACCTTGCCACCAAAAGCATTATCTTTTGATACAACAAACTTTTCATCAGTGACCTTTTCACCATTTACAAGAACACTTCCACCTTTTACGAACTGTCTTGCTTCACGATTACTAGAAGCAGCACCTGCTTTTACTAATACATTTAAAATCTGTTCATCTTCAGTGACATCAATACTTGGCACACCATTGAAGCACTGTTTTACCTGTTCATAAGTCATGCTCTTGATATCACCACTGAACAATTTTTCAGAAATATTGACAGCTTCTTCATAAGCATCTGCACCATGAATGAAAGTAATAACTTCTTTCGCAAGTGCTTTATGTGCTTTTCTTAAGTGTGGTTCATTCTTATTTGATTCTTCTAATGCTTCAATTTCTTCTTTAGATAAGAAAGTAAGGTATTTTAAGTAATCGATAACCTTGCTGTCTTCACTATTAATGAAGAACTGATACATTTCATATGGTGAAGTCTTTTCTCTGTCTAACCAGATTGCATTTCCTTCTGATTTACCAAACTTAGTACCATCACTCTTAGTAAGTAAAGGCATAGTGAATCCATATACTTCATCACCAGTCTTCTTTCTAATTAATTCAATACCTGCAGTGATATTACCCCACTGGTCCTGACCAGCAACCTGTAAATCACAGCCCTTGTTTTCATGTAGGTAATAGAAGTCCATTGCCTGCATAATCATATAAGAGAATTCAGTGAAAGTGATTCCTTCATCTAATCTTCTTTTGATAATATCCTTAGATAACATGTAGTTGATATTAAAATATTTACCATAATCTCTTAACCAGTCAATGAAATTTATATCCTTAGACCAATCCAAGTTATTAACTACTTCAAAACCGAATAAGTCTTCAGCCTGTTTCTTTAAGCAGTCAAAGTTATGCTGTACCTGTTCTTTTGTGATCATTGGTCTTTCAGTTGTTGGCTTTGGATCCCCAATCTGTCCAGTTGCACCACCGACCAAAAGAATTGGGTGATGACCTGCATCCTTTAATCTCTTAGACATTAAGAAAGATGAGAAATGTCCAATATGTAAAGAATCTCCAGTTGGGTCAGTACCAATATAGAATGTCATTCCTCCTGCATTTAATTTGTCTTTTAAGTCTTCAGAACTTACATCTTTAATGAGGCCACGCCACACTAATTCATCATAAAATGTCATAATTTCCTCCTATAATATAAAAGAGAATCCATCCAAAGGACGAATTCTCGCGTTACCACCTTTATTCATGTCATAGACATGCTCTCTTGTTGATAACGGTGCACTCACCGTCTAGACTTTGCATCTAGAAGCTCCAAAGTGTATTCATTCATACTACTGCTCTTATTTTCACCAGCCATAAGTTCTCTAAACCAGCGCATATGAATTACTTGTCTTCTTCATCGCAATTAAAAGTCTACATGAATTCATGATGTTTGTCAATATCAGCTTGTAAAGACACTTTCCAACATCAGCTTCGTTTCATCAAGATGGAATGCATCAACTAACACAATAACACGGTCTCCTGAAATAAGCTTTGTATCCCCTTTTGGAATGATTTCTTCTCCACCACGAATAACGGAAACAATCAAGCTACGACGTGGTAGCTGTAAATCCTTAATATAGTGATCACAGGCATTTGAACCAAAGCCAACTGTATAGCCAATGAGTTCCTTACTATCCGCATATTCATCCATAGAATGATAAGGCTGATTGTTTAAAAGATTTGTTAAAAGACTTTCATAAATTGGTTCACTATGTAAAAGATTGGCGACATAATAAGAAACAAATGAAACAAGTGCAATTGGTAGGAGCATCTTTAAAGTTCCACTCATTTCAGCTATTAATACAATACCAGTAATCGGTGCTCTTACAATGGCACTAAAGTAAGCAGCCATTGCCATAATAATGAAGTTCATAAAATACTCAGAAGGAACACCACACATAATAGCAACCTTACCTACACTTGCACCAATCAGACTTCCAAGAATGAGTAATGGGAAGAAGATTCCTCCAGCTGCACCTGATCCAAATGAAACACACGAAATCAATAATTTTAATATAAATAATAAGACAAGAGTAGATAAAACAAGATTTGGTTCATTGAGATATTCTACAAGTTTATGTCCTCCACCCATGACAAGTGGACAATAAAATCCTAAAATTCCAGATAACACCAAAGGTATAATGACTCTTTGATGTTTTTTCAAGAATGGTGTTTTCTTATAAAGTTTAATAGTTCCCATTGTAACCTTATTATAGAAAGCACCTAATACGCCAGCGACAATACCAAGAATAATAACCCAGATATAGTTCTTCAAAGGAAATGTTTCTTTAATTGAGAAAGCTAAAGTAGGTGATAAACCAAAGATATTTCTACTTAAGAAATCCGCAGTAATAGATGCAATCATCACAGAAACAAGTGCACTTGTAGAGAAGTTCTTATGAACTTCTTCCAAAGCAAACATGATACCTGCAAGAGGTGCATTGAATGCAGCCGATAAGCCAGCTGCGGCACCTGCTGTCATTAAATAACGTTCTTCCGTTTTTACACGTTTTCCTTTTTTCGCAAGAGCTTTACCAATCATACCACCAAGCTGGATACTTGGACCTTCTCTCCCTAATGATAAGCCGCCTACAAGTGCAAGTGCACCTGCACAGAACTTTGCAAGTAAGACTCTCCACCAGCATTCATCAATACGTCCCTGTACTTCTGCTTCTAGCTGTGGAATACCAGAGCCTCCAACCATAGGTTCCCACTTTAAAAAGATTGAAATAATAAGACCTAATACAATAAGGCCAATGATCCATAAAGGCCAATAAGACACGTTATGTGCGACAAAGTCCCTTATAGTAAAATAAATAGATTCTGCATTTGATAAAACAAGACGATAAACGATACAGACAGCACCTGACACGATACCAACAAGTAAACCTTCATAAGCTAAGCGCTTATTGAGTTTACTTCTTTCTCGTAATACATTTGCAGTATCAGACTGATTTTTAAGCATATATAATCCTCCCAGTAATTATAATGACCGATACTATTTTAGCACAATCTAAACCAGTAAAAAAGGATGCCTCAGCATCCTTCTTTCGTTATTTAGTTGTATCACGCTTAATGAATGCATAGTGCATTGGCACTTCTGCTTCATCAATTTCTTCATGATTTAAAATCTTTGTAAGAAGTCTGATTGCGATAGCACCCATATCATATACAGGTACATGAATAGTAGTAAGAGGTGGACGACAAATAGTAGCATAACTTGTATCCATCATACCAACAACTTGCATATCTTCAGGTACATTGATACCATGATCAATTGCTGCATTGACAACAGCGACCGCTTCCTTGTCATAGCCTGTTAAAACAACATCATGCTTATGAGTATCAAAATATTCCTTTAATTGAGGATAACTTTCTTCATAATGGTTAGAAACATCCACAATATAATCTTCAGGAAGTGTTTCACCACTATCTTTGAATGCTTCTTCAATACCCTTTGCAAAATCATTTAAGTCAACTAGGTTTTGAGTTGCTCTTACAAAGCAGATATCTTTTTTGCCCTGTTCAATGAATTGTTTTGTCATATCATAAGCGATGCTCTTTGCGTCAACATATACAGAACAGATATCTTCATCAGAAATCTTATATCCAACAACAACTGCAGGAATACGGTATTTTTTAATGAGATCAATTTCTTTATCAATACAGTTATTATTGAATAATACTACACCATCAGCACGTGACTTAATAACCTTTTCAATAACTTCTTCAATAGGGTTACCTAAGCCAAGTTCATCAGTTGTATACATAATGATATTGAAGTCTAAAGTACGTCCAGTATCTCCAATACCACCAATCATATCTTTTACATGTCCAAATAGTGATTGTGGGAATACAACCGCAATAGTTGTAGTTTTACTAGTTGCAAGACCTCTTGCAATCTGATTAGGCTTAAAATCGAGTCTTTTGATTGTTTCAAGTACACGTTCTCTAGTTGCAGGCTTTACAACATTAGAACCATTAATTACTCTTGAAACTGTTGCAAGTGAAACATCAGCTGCTTCTGCAACATCATAGATTGTTACTTTCTTCTTCATACTAGTCCTTAATTTCCTCGATCATTTCATCTAGCTGTTTTTCAACATCATCAATTTGCTGATCAATCACATCTTCATCAATCATGGCAGCCTTATCATTAATCATTGTTTTCACTTCATCGATTTTCTGATTCACACGTCCAGTTACTTCTACAACTGAACCTTTCACCTTATCAAATTTTTCACTAGATTTTACTTTTTCTGCTAGAATTTCTAACTTTTTCTGTACTTCATCTACTTTTTCTTTAGTAGTTTCTTTAAAATCATCAGGATCAAATTCATCTACTGACTTTTTAATATTTTCAATTGTTTCTCCTAATTTAGCTTCAACATCTTCTCTAGTAAGACTTGCTAAATAGTCATAAGTAGATTTTGATTTCGCTTTGATGTCTTCTCTTAATTCGCTACCTTTCTTAGGTGCAAATAATAAACCTGCTAAAACGCCTAATCCTACTCCGAATAATACTTTTCCGAATTTCATAATTATACCTCCTATTTTTTCTTCAAGATATTTTTCAAGCCTAATACCGTTCCTAAAAAACCTGCACCTGATCTCTTCCTATTAAAAATACCGCTTACCACGTTGATAGGTTCATTGAGCTTATCCATTTTATAGTTAATATCATCCACTGTAACATTTACTTTAGAAACTGTTGTTTCTAAATGCTGTGCCAAATGACTGACATCCTTTAAAGTTGTAAGTGCATGGATAAGAAATACTCCTAGAGACACTAATGCAAATACACCAGCGAGCACTAGAATACATAGACAAATTGTTAAGATATCCACGGGATGTCCTCCTATGCTTTTTCTTTTTCCTTAATAACTAAATCTTCTAACTTATAAATATCCTTAGGACTCATAAACAAGAATACTGCATTATCATATTGTGCCAATTCTTTTGCACCTGCTTCATCTTCAGTCACTACTTTAGAACGAGGTAGGTTCTTAGTAATAACACTAACATCAATATCAATGCCTGGTTCCTTTGGCGCATTTTTAGGGAAATCTACAAAATATGGATGATCAACTGTATCCATGATTCGTGCATAATCCTTCGCAAATCTTAAGCCACGTGAATATCTATCTGGCTGATAAACCGCAACAATCTGCTTACCAGGGAAACGTGTTCTTGTTTCTTCAATTACATATTTAATAGCTGTTGGATGATGTGCATAGTCATCAACATATACGTTATTGCCTACTTCTTTCACTGCATAACGTCTCTTAGTTCCCTTAAATGTACTTAACTGACTCTGCATATAATCAAAGTCCATACCTTCAAGATAACCTAAAGTAATAACACCTAATGTGTTATAAAGTGTATGCATACCATAGAATGGTAAAGTGAAATGTCCAAAAAGATCACCATAGATATATACATCAAATGAAAGACCTTTTTCATTATTAATTACATTTTTAGCCTGAACATCATTACCGTCTTTTACACCGAATTTTACAACTCTCTTTGTATAATTCAAATGTGGAAGATGTGGATCATCACCCCAGATGACAATAGCCTTTTTAGCCTGGTTGGCATATTTTTCAAAAGACTGTTCATACTGTTCCATTGACTTGAAATAGTCTACATGGTCCATTTCAATATTGTTAATATAAGAATAATCTGGATGATACCATAAGAAATGATCTTTATATTCACAGCATTCAGCTATAAAATACTTAGCACCCTTAGTAGCATAGCCAGTACCATCTCCAATTAATACATTTGTCTTATCATAATCTTTAAACAAATGATAAGCCATACCTGTAGTAGAAGTCTTACCATGTGTACCTGCAATACCGATAGTAATATGATCATCCATAAGCTTAGCTAGGAAATCATAATAGTGGTGAATTGTTACATTAGGATTATCTTCTGCAGCAGCCACTTCTTCATTAGAACGGTCAAATGCATTTCCTACAATAACATCCATACCGTCTTTAATATTGTCTTTATTAAATGAATAAATAGGAATATTTCTTTCTCTTAATCCATCTTCAAGGAAGATATACTTATCAATATCACTTCCTGCGACTTCATAACCTAAATCATATAAAATTCTCGCAAGAGAAGCCATTCCTGAACCTTTAATACCTATAAAATAATACATATATTTTGTCACCTCGATAATATATTAACACAAATTAAATAATGATTACATAGATATCACTTAAAAATGAAAGTATTTTCATAAATTGGTAAGAAAAGGATCGTCTATCCTAAAAGTTGGTGTATCAAATATCTCACTTTCACCTAAATGAATAGTCAATACCTGCTCAATAGTGAGTCCAATAGTTTCACCATCTTTAAATACCACATTGTTCATAATAACATAGAGTGCAGTGTCTTTAATGAAGTCTAATACAGCCATAGGTTCCCCAATAGAAGAAACTTCTATTTCATGATAGCCGAGCTTTTCAAGACCGTCTGTATAAGCCCCTACTCCATTTTCTAATGGATATAAACCAAACCAGATGACGTTATAAATAGGAAACATATCCTGTTCAATCATCTTGGCCATTGTTTGATAAAAAGATGGTTCATAGATGACATCATTCATATAAACTCCTACAACATTCTCATCAATGTTTGAACATACTTCTTCTACAAATAAAAGACAGTCTGTCTGAATGGTTTCAATTGTCTTATAGATATGAATCATTCCCGTATGGTTTTTAGTACATGCATCTGCTTCTTCCCACATAAAGTTACTTAAAGCTGCATTAAGACGTACTTTGTCATCTAATGGTTGATTAATATAATTACTTGTTTCATTGAATGGTTCTTTTACTAATAAAAATGCTTCTAATTCCATCTTTACTCTCCCTCAAGCAATAAGTCTTCTAACTCTTTTACAGACTCAACATAATAAGTACATTTATTCTTGATATCTTCTTTAATTTCCTTGATATCATGAGCCCATCCAGCTCCACATGCATCAATATGCGCGTCTCGCGCCATCTGTATGCCTGGTAATAAATCATCTACAAGTAAGACATCTTCTTTATTTAAATGAAGTTCTTCAATAATGCTTTCAACAGGCCAAATAGATGGTTTACGCTTTTCAGGAGGTAATTCCCAGCCATATATAATAGAAGGCTCAGGTAAATCATTATTCTTATAATCACGTATAATAGTATGCTTCATTGAATGAGAAATAACGCAGATAGTACCACCTTCATTTACATAACGCCATAATAAATCATGAATGCCATCAAAACAGACAGGTGCATGATCACTAATATAAGACTGCCAGTTATTTTCCTGTATATGCATTTCTTCTTCAGTGAACTTTAGTATATCAAAACATAATGCAGTAAATCCTGGCTTATAATTATACTTAAAATAATCTTCACAAGTCATAGTAACACCAGGACGCAATTTACTTAATGAGTCTAAGAATGCAGGAAAGTTCACTGTACGTGTGCTATCTACAATCGTATCATCATGATCTAGTATTAAACATTTATATTTCATTTGTTTCTCCTTTTTGATATGCAAGACATGTTATTCCTTGCATATTGACTATTTTCCCACACTGTTTAAATCCACAAGATTCTAATAAATTCTGCATAGGGATATTTTTGACTCCTGTATCCATCTTTAAATTAGGAATCTGACTATAAGCCCAGTTCAAGATAAACTTGCAGGCCCCTTTCACAATATGTGCAGAAACAACACGATGTACCACACCATAAGGTGCATTATTGAGCCATTGTCCCTCGATTTCCTTATAATCTTGATCTTCTTCTATCGCATAATAGAAAACAGCCGCAATTTGATTTTCATACATGCATAAATACATCTTATCTATATCTTTAGTAATCATTTCTTTTGAAGGATAACCTACAGGCCACTGATCTTTATTGCCATGATTATCCATAAATATCTTTGCATCTTTATAAAGACTCATTATTTCATCTATATGAGCCCTATCTGCTTTTTTTATTTCCATAGTTAACTCCTTTGATTTATATCATAACACAAAAAAGGGTCTGAAAAAATCCAGACCCCCATATTACACAATTTCTACTGTTGTTCTTTCTATTGTAACAGATGAATTCTCATCAAAATCATTCAATATATCTTTACCATCATCAATCATATTCAACGTATCATGTCCTTTATGGATTTCAATTTCCATTGAAAACCAACAATCCTGTTTTTCAAAAAGATACTAATTCTTTTTACGAGCTAATCTTATCATATTTTCATCTAATGTCGTACGTGGATTTTCCAAATTAAATTTTTTAGCCCAATCTTTATAATGCTTGTCCATGTATTCCTTCAATTCAGTAATCGATTTTGTTTTGAATAAATCAATAAGATTCACATCATCAATAATTTTGATGGTTTCATCTAATTTCAAAATAAATTGAGATGCATTCTCAAGATCAAGACTTTCAAATAAGTATGTATTTGTAGTAGTCACAACATTCAAATCTATAAAATAGTTAAAATAAATACTAAATACCCCCGCATTACGATGTGCCATAAACCCTTTCATTCCATCTTTTAGAATTCCAACAGAGGGATTATAGATTCTATTAATAGGTAAAATCTTAATACTTATAATACTGCTCAAAGGAATTAAAACATCTTCTTTCAATTCATTTCTAAAAACCAAATTATTCTCTTCTAATAGAAGTTGTGGGACATCATCAGTTATACTTCTTAGTAAGAATTGTGCTTGTCTACGATTATTTTTCATTGCAAAACGCCTCCTTATATTCAATGCATAATCATACACAACCTTTCTATAACAAATTATATATATAATATATCGATGTATTCAACTCATTTCACTTTTTCAATAAATCTTTCAACAAGTTAAAAAGGACAGCTAGAATCTACATCCTAACTATCCTTTCTACATTAATTATTCAATTATAGTTAATTCCTTTGGATAACTATTTAATACCTTACAACCATCTTCAGTGACCATAACTAAGTCTTCAATACGAACTCCAAAATCCCCCTGTAAATAAACACCAGGTTCAATTGAGAAGATCATACCAGGCTTTGCGATAATATCACTGACAGAAGATACATCACCAAATTCATGTACATCTTTACCAATGAAATGACCTAAACGATGATTGAATTCTTTACCATAACCTGCTTCAGTAATGATATTTCTTGCGACTGCATCAATTTCAGATAATTTCATACCTGGCTTGATAGCAGCTTCAGCTGCTTCATTTGCCTTTAATACAAGATTGTATACTTCTTTCTGCTTTTCAGAAACTTCTTTATAGAAGAATGTTCTTGTCATATCAGAACAATATCCTTTATAGATACATCCCATATCAACGATAATAGAATCTCCTGGCTTTAAACGGCTATCATCGCATGAATGATGAGGGTTTGCCCCATTGGCACCATAACCCATGATTGGACTAAATGAATGACCTGATGCACCTAATGACTTGTAATAAGCAAGTAATGCTTCATCCATTTCAATTTCAGTCTTATCTGTTGCAAGTAATCTTTTTACTTCAGCCATTGCTGTATCATTCATTTCACTTGCTTTAAACATAAGTGCCTTTTCTTCATCATCCTTCTGCATTCTTACTTCATCCACGCATAGTGATCCTAAGACATATTTCGCATTGACGATATCCTGTACAGGAATCAAGAAACGTGCTGGCATATTCTTATCTACACCAATCACCTTTGCATCCTTTAAATAATCTGCAAGTAATGCTGGACCATTATCTGTATCATCAAACCAAGTAATAGGCATACCTAAGTCTTCTTCTACATAGAATAAGTTATTGAAGAATAACTGATGATTTCCTTTTGAAGAAAGAACCATAACATACATTCTTTCACCTGGATGATTAACATAATCCAATAAATAATCGATAGAAACAGGGTCAGTGACTAATAAATAGTCAATGCCTCTTTCTTCCATCTTTTCTAATACTTTATTTATTCTCTTCTGATTCATATTCAGTAACCTCAATTCCTAAGTCCTTTAACTGATCATTGTCTACTGGCGTAGGCGCTTTTGACATTGGACAAGTTGCACTTGTATTCTTAGGGAAGGCAATAACGTCTCTTAAAGAATCACATCCACATAATAACATTGCGAAACGGTCTAATCCCAATGCGAATCCAGCATGTGGTGGTGCACCATATCTAAATGCATCCACAAACCAGCCAAACTGTGCATCAATTCTTTCCTGTGTGAATCCTAAAGCCTTGAAGGCACGATCCTGTAATTCTTCTTCATAGATTCTCTGAGATCCGCCACCAAGTTCGAAACCATTTAAGACGATATCATAAGCGTCTGCTAAGCAGTTTGCTGGATCTGTATCAATCTTATCTAGATCAGAATCCTTTGGACGAGTGAATGGATGGTGCATTGCATAGTATCTTCCATCTTCTTCAGAATATTCAAACATTGGGAAATCAACAACCCATAAGAAGTTGAACTGACGAGGATCATATAACTTTAATTCTTTACCTAAATGATTTCTGATTGCTGCAAGAGCATCACATACAACCATATAATGAGTATCACTCACAAATAGTAATAAATCTCCTACCTCAGCATTCATCTTTTCTAATAAGGCGCTCATCTGTTCTTCAGTAAAGAATTTTGCGATAGGACCAGATACACCCTTATCAGTCAATTTTAACCAAGCAAGACCTTTAGCCTTATATTTCTTAGCAAGTTCAGTTAAAGCATCAATCTTCTTACGTGAATAGTTATCTGCTTCACCCTTGACATTAAGACCTTTTACATGTCCTCCTGCTTCAAGTGCACTCTTGAATACCACAAAGTCAACATCCTTCACTGTTTCATTTAAATTAACGAGTTTCAAATCAAAACGAGTATCAGGCTTATCGATGCCATAAGTTTCCATCGCATCATGCCATGTCATTCTTGGGAATGGTAACTGAACATCAATGTTCATAACATCCTTCATAACCTTCTTGATTAAGCCTTCACCAATACCAATGACCTGATCCGTATTCATGAAACTCATTTCTACGTCCACCTGAGTGAATTCTGGCTGACGGTCAGCACGTAAGTCTTCATCACGGAAACATCTAGCAATCTGATAATAACGTTCAAAACCAGCTACCATTAATAACTGCTTAAATAACTGTGGAGACTGTGGCAATGCATAGAATGAACCATTATGTACACGTGAAGGTACTAAGAAGTCTCTTGCACCTTCTGGTGTAGATTTATTTAAATATGGTGTTTCAATTTCTACGAATTCTTCACTATCTAAATATTCATGAATAGCTCTGACAATCTTAGCACGTCTCATGATGTTCTTCTGAAGAACTGGACGTCTTAAATCAAGATAACGATATTTCATTCTTGTTTCTTCTAAGGCATCAGTTTCGTCCGCAATAATCATAGGAGTAGTTGCAGCCTTATTAACAATCTTTACTTCTTCAGCCTGGATTTCAATATCACCAGTTGGCATATCTGGATTCTTAGAGCTTCTTTCTACGACAGTACCTTTGATATCAAGAATATATTCGTTCTTAACATCTTTTAACTGTTCATTGAAAGATTCATCAAAGATTACCTGTGTAATACCATGACGGTCTCTTAAGTCTACAAAGACTAAAGCACCTAAGTTTCTCTTTTTAGCTACCCAGCCAATAAGTTCTACTTTTTTATTGACATCAGTGATTCTTAGTTCTCCATTGTTGTGAGTTCTATTCATGTTCATGATCTCCTTCATAATGATTTTCAATATAACTTAAGATATCTTCTAATTTAACTTTACTCTGTTCTTTAGAATGATTGCAGCGAATATTTACATATTCACCCTTTACTTCATCTTCACCAATAATAATAGAAAGATGAGCACCAAAACGGTCACTAGACTTGAACTGTCCTTTTAAGCCTCTACCTGCATAATCCATATCACAAGTGAAGCCGTTTGCTCTAAGCATTGTAATGATCTGCATTGCTAAATCTCTTGCTTCATCACCTAGAGGCATAACATAAACATCAATACCATTTTCTTCATCTTCTTCATCATCTAATGCAAGCATGAGTCTTTCCATACCAAATGCAAAGCCTACACCAGGAGTTGCAGGACCTCCAAGTTCTTCAACAAGGCCATTGTAGCGTCCTCCACCACCAACAGTAGAACCAGCTCCTAACTTTGGATCATCACTGATGATTTCAAATACTGTATGAGAATAGTAGTCTAATCCTCTTACTAAATTCGTATCTACAACATATTCGATTTCTAAATCATCTAATAAGCTGCATACTTTATCGAAATGTGCTTTCGCTTTTTCGCTTAAATAATCAATTGTACGAGGAGCAGAAGCCATGACTGGATTTTTTGCATCGACTTTACAGTCTAGAATTCTTAATGGGTTCTTTTCAAAACGTGCCTGACAGTCTTCACATAAATCATTAAGCACTGGTCTGAAATGATCCTTTAAAGCTTCTCTGTAAGCAGTTCTTGATTCACCATCACCTAATGAGTTGATATGTAATTTGATATTCTTAATACCTAATGCTTCAACGATAGTCACTGCCATCAACATACATTCAACATCTACGTATGGTGATTCAACACCTAACATTTCTACACCGAACTGGTGGAACTGTCTCTGTCTACCATTTTGTGGACGTTCATATCTGAACATTGGTCCCATATAGTAAACCTTCTGTAACTTTTCAGGTAAAGCATACATCTTATCTTCTACATAAGCTCTTGCAATACCTGCAGTTCCTTCTGGTCTTAAAGTAAGAGAACGATCTCCCTTATCCTTAAATGTATACATTTCTTTAGTTACTACATCTGTAGTATCACCAACTGCTCGGCTAAATAATTCTGTGTGCTCAAAGATTGGTGTACGCATTTCTTTTACGTTGTAATTTGCGGCAACAGTTCTTAATAGCTGTTCCATTTCAATCCATTTTTCTGAATTTTCAGGGGTAATATCTACTGTCCCTCTTGGTCTATTGTATTTCATAGGTTCCTCCTTTTTAAACAATAAAAAAACGCCCTCAATCTAAGGACGTTTTATACGCGGTACCACCTTAATTCATGAATAAATCATGCACTTTATTTAGTTATAACGTAACCAACGTGCTTTTTTAAAGCATTCTCCAAAGTGTCCCATAACTTCTCATTAGTCATTTCCACCAGCCATGACCTCTCTATGAATGTCCGTTATTTAATCTTCTTCACTGAATATAAGGTGATTATAAATCAAAAGTATATTTAATTCAAGTCACTAATGAATTACACGGCGAATTTCTGCAACACCTTGTACTTTATTCATGTTATCAATTGTATTCTGTAAGATTTCTGCATTTTCTACAGATAATGTTAAACGAATATGGGCATCTAAATCCATGATATTCGCATTGATCTTAAGAATATTCACTTTCACCTGACTTAAGCAAGTTACAATATCACTTAATAAATTAGGACGGTCTAGTCCAACGACTTCTAGATCCACATTAAAGCGCTTCCGTTCAATATTAGGATAATCCCAATAAACATCAATCAAACGTCCTTTTACGACACTCTTGACATTTGGACAATCTGCACGATGAATCTTGATTCCCTGTCCTTTAGATACGAAACCAACAATCTTATCACCAGGAATAGGATTACAGCATTTAGATAACTGCATCTTTAATCCATCTACACCAGTGACTGCTACACCAATACTCTTTTCATGTTTCTTATTTAATTCCTGAATATTGTTGTTGTGGCGAAGGATTTGAGACAAGTTGTCAAAGAAACCTCTTTTTTGTGGAGCCACCTTATCTAGAAGTGTAGAAGCAGTCGCATGCTTCTTACCTAATGCGAAAAGTACATCATCAAATGTATTGGCACCAAATGAGCCAAGATATGTTCTATAAGTATCTGGACTCATATAAATCTTCTCATCAAGCTGTCTTGCTCGGATTTCATCCCTAAGAAGTCTTCTTCCTTCCTCAATAATCTGTTTTTTATTTTCTTCTTCATGTTTTGTGATATATTGACGAATCTTATTACGAGCACCCGCTGTTCTTACAAACTTCAGCCAGCCTTCACTTGGACCGGAATTCTTATTGGTCTTGATTTCTACAATATCACCTGTTTTTAATTTGGTATCAAAAGGAACCATAACACCATTCACAATTGCTCCAACCGCATGATGTCCAACTTCTGTATGAACACGATAAGCAAAGTCAATCGGTGTAGACCCATTTGGTAATTCTACAATACGACCTGCAGGTGTTAAAGCATAAACATTGGCTTCAAAGATATCACGCTGTAACGTATTATAAAAATCTTTAGCCTCATTATCCTTCATTTCATCACTTACAGTAATGAACTCACTCATCCACTGAAGCTTTTCTCCAATTTCCTTCTGCTCCTGTTTCGCATTATACTTCTTACCTTCTTTATAACGCCAATGAGATGCAACCCCTCTTTCAGCGAGTTCGTCCATCTCTTCAGTACGAATCTGGATTTCAAATACATAGCCCTTTTCGCCAATAACAGATGTATGCAATGACTGATACATATTAGGCTTAGGCATGGCAATATAATCCTTAAAACGTCCAGGAATCGCACGATACTTTTCATGCATAATACCTAATACTTCATAACATTCATTCTTAGTTTCTACAATAATACGCAAAGCATTTAAATCGTAGATTTCATCAAAACGCTTATGCTTATAAACCATCTTTTTATAGATAGAATAAATATGCTTTGCACGACCCTTAATACGATATTTGATATTTGTGCCTTCAAGATTCTTTTCTACTGACTTAATCATTGCGTCAACTGAATCTTTTCTTTCACTCTTCTTCTTATCAAGGAGCGCAGCAATTTCTTTATAAGCTTTTGGATCAAGATAGAATAAACATAAATCTTCTAATTCAACTCGAATATCATTAATTCCTAAACGATGCGCTATTGGCGCATAGACTTCTAATGTTTCTCTAGAAATACGCTGCTGCTTTTCAGGGATCATATATTGAAGCGTACGCATATTATGAAGTCTATCAGCTAATTTAATCAAGATAACACGAATATCCTTAGCCATCGCAATATAAATTTTACGATGATTTTCAGCATGGAAATCACTTTCTTCCATATAAGGCATCTTAGTAATCTTAGTAACACCCTCTACTAGTGTAGTGACTTCTTCACCAAATTTTTCAATCATTTCTTCTCGAGGCACATGACAATCTTCCATGACATCATGAAGTAATCCTGCTGCAATAGTGATTGGTCCAGTCTGTAATGTTGCAAGAATATAAGCAACCCAGATTAAATGAATTGTATAAGGTTCACCACTTCTTCTTTTCTGTTCCTTATGCTTCACCATAATAAAGTCATAAGCCTTTTGAATCAGGGCTAAACTTTCTTCTTTTGTGATATATGTTTTTACAAGAGCAAGGACGTCGTCGTAACTCATTGGGTCCCCTGCGCCTTTATATTTCATAATAACACCCCCTCATATATTATCTCAATTATAACATAGTTCACTCACAACAAAAAGAGACTAAGAATGGAATAATACAAATATCACTTCACTAATTCTGATATTTCCTATTTATTTGTGTTAATCACAAATATAAATTCATTTAAATAAAAAACTCCAAAAAAGGAGTTTTCTATTAGTATTTAACCTGTGAATAGATGTTGTATTTACTTAGTTTTTCAGTAGCTTTTAATTCTTCTAATTCAATCACGAATTCCATACCTACAACTTCTCCACCCATTTCTTCAATAAGTGCAGCAGCTGCTTCTACAGTTCCACCAGTAGCAAGTAAATCATCAACGATCAATACTTTCATACCTGGCTTGATGCTGTCTTTATGCATGAAGATTTCATTTGATCCATATTCTAGATCATACTTCTTGCTCACTGTTTCTCTTGGTAATTTTCCTGGCTTTCTGATTGGTACAAAACCACATCCTAATTCTAAAGCCACTGGACATCCAAAGATGAATCCTCTTGATTCAGGTCCAACAACGATGTCAGCGCCTAAATCCTTTGCATGTGCTGCTAAATCATCAATACAAGCTTTGAATGCATCCTTGTCTTCTAATAAAGGTGTTACATCTCTAAAAATAATTCCTTCTTTTGGAAATCCTGGAATAGATGCAATATGCTGTTTAAAATCCATAACGATTCCTCCTATACAATATATTATTATATCATCACAAAATGACGAATACAGTATAAATTCAAAAATAAATCCTTACAGATTACATGGATTATAAGATTTCTTCTACAATAAAGTTAATTGACTTATTTCCTCTAAAAACATTGATAGATAAAGTACCCACCAAAGTCATAGACTCTTTATGTACAACTTCCTCATACTTCTGTCCCTTATTAAAAGCCAAGGCAGAAACCTGTTCATCGCCTAAATGGAATTTCAAATGTTTACCTTCAGACAAACGGTCTACTCTACTACACGTAACATCTTCCATAATAAAGAGTGGTGCTTTATTTTCTTCACCATAAGGAGCAAGTAAACTTAAAGTTTCTACATTATGAATAGTCGTATCATCAAGAGTAATAGGAATCACTGATTCACTCACTTCAAAATGACAGCCCTGTAAATCATTGACAAGAGCATCATAGACTAAAGGATAGTTTGACTTTGTGATAGTGAAACCACCTGCCATCGCATGACCACCATATTGTACAAAGAGATCCTCATGATGCTTAAAGAAATCATAGATGTTAAAACCATCAATTCCTCTCGCACTTCCCTTATATATTTCTTTTTTAGAATCATAATGCATGACAAAAGCAGGCTGTTCATATTCTCTGGCGTACTTACCAGCTACAAGTCCCACTAATCCTTCATGCATATCTTCTGATCCATAGAATAAGCAAGGTGAGGTAGTATCAGTTACTGCTTCCTTATATAAGGAAGTCGTCATGGATTGTCTCTTAGAATTCACTTTAGATGCATAATTTGATACCTTTTCTAAGTAGGCAGGATTTGTTCCTTTTAAAAAGTACTTTACTAAGCATACCGGATTTACGAGTTCAGGTAAACGGCCAAAGGCATTAATACGAGGCGCTATTGTAAAACCAATGGTTGTCACATCATAGTCTCTACTTCCTTTTAACAGTTCTAATGCCGGGTATTTATATTGTTTCATGAATTGTAAGCCACGTTTTACCAAGCTTCTATTTTCATCCAATAATGGCATCATATCAGATAGAGTTGTAATAGCTGCTAAAGTAAATAAATAGGGATCATGATGTTTTAATAGAGCTGCTGCAAGCTTATAGGCTATAAAGCCACCGCATATTTCTTTAAAAGGATAACGAGGTGACATCTTTGTATGAATAATAGAATAAGCAACAGGTACTTCAGCATCAAATGCATGATGGTCAGTTATAATCACATCAATACCAAGTTCTCCTGCTTTTTCTACTGCATCAAATGCCTTGATTCCATTATCTACAGTAATAATCAAAGAATATCCCTTTTCTGCCATCTGTTCTACGCGAGTTATATTAAGGCCATAACCATCTGTAAAGCGATTTGGAATATGATAGCCTACTTCTACACCTCGTTCATGAAAAGCCTGTACAAGGATAGCTGTCGCAAGAATACCATCACAATCATAATCTCCATAAATGCAGATTTTTTCTTTATTCTCTATGGCCTCTTCAATACGTTCGAGTGTTTCGTCAGATTCTTCAAACAAAGAGAAATCATGATATATAAGATGAGGATCCATAAAGGCTTCAAATTGTTTTTGATCTAATTTTTTACTTTCTATTACTTTAGCCATTAAAGAATTGACACCATATTTCTGCATAATTTCTTCTGTATGGCTTAATTGTATTGTTTTATATTTCATAAATAACCTCTTCAAAATTAACTACCTTACATATTAATAAATATAGGCATAAAAGTCAAAATAAGTGTTCTAATCAAAAAGTGGCTGTTAAGCCACCTTTATTTGAAATAATGAGTTATTTCATGATCAGACTTTGAAAGTCTGCTAAGTTTTTAGTTTCTGCTTCCTTAATGACTTTAGCTTGTAGATATTCAAAAATTGTTGAGAACTGCAAAGACATAATATCATCAATCATATCACAAAAAGAAAGAGATACTTTGTTTCTCCATGTAACATTTCTTAGATAATCTTCAATATCTGGTGCAACAATCTTTTCTACGCCATCCCTCTGAAATTCATACGCTTTAGAACGAAGGATAAATACAACTTCATCAGGAAGCGGCTTTGATAAATCGATTTCCATATTCTTACGCTCCCACGAGTAAACATTATATAAGAATTATAAGATAATGAAAAGACTTAATTACTATTTTGTACTGACATTATGTATTAGCTGTGTCATACATAAAACAACGAGATTCACAATGACAATAGAAGCACCTGTTGGAGCTGCATAGAGATAAGAAATAGATAAACCAATAATAAAACAAATAGAAGAAAGGATGGCCGATGAAATAACAACACGTTTGAAATCCTTGCAGAAATACATGGATGTAAGACAAGGGAAGATTGTCAAACTTGAAATAAGTAATGCGCCCATCATACGCATACCAAGTACAATTGTCAATGAGCAAAGTATCGCAATAATGATGTTGTAGAATTCTACGTTAATACCTGTACTTTTCGCAAAGTCTTCATCAAAAGTCAAAGCAAACATCTTGTGATAAGAGAAGACATAGAGTATTAATACAACCAAAGACAATACAATACTAATTATCATATCCTGATTATTGAGTGAGAGGATACTACCAAATAAGTAGTTATTGATATCTGTGTTGACACCACTTGTGAGTGAGATAGCCATGATTCCAATAGCAAGTGAACTCGATGATAAAACTGCAATCGCTCCATCACCATGAATATGATGATTGTTGTTGAGTTTAAGAATAGCCACTGCCGCAATAATTGCGACTGGCACAGCTAAATAAAGTGGTGCTACACCAAGTACTGTTGCAATCGCAAAGCTACCAAAAGAAACATGGGATAACCCGTCACTAATCATCGCATTCTTTCTAAGTACTAGGTTTACACCGAGCATTGCTGCACATAATGAAATGAGTAAACCGACAATAAATGCACGAATAATAAATGTATAGTTGAACATATGGAGTAATGGACTCATTATTTTACTTCCTCCATTCTATAATTATCTTTATCTAGATGAAGAATTTTATTACCAATGACTTCATGTGAGGCTAAATCATGAGTAATCATAATAATAGTGAGACCTTTTTGATGAAGTTCTTTTAAGACAGCATAAAATTCTTCTTTAGAATCATAATCTAAATTATTAGAAGGTTCATCTAGAACAAGGCATTCTCTTGTTGCGCAGAGGGCTCTTGCAAGTAGGACCTTCTGTCTTTGTCCTCCTGATAATTCTCCAAAAGAACTGCTTTTTAAATTCTCTATATGCAGTGTCTTTAAACATTCTACTGCAAGTTTCTTTTCTTTTGAATTAAAGAAAGGACGATATCCTACTCTATTTAATGCGCCTGATAAGACTATTTCATATACTGAAGCAGGAAAATGACGATTCACCTTTGTTTCTTGAGGCATATAACCTATTTCTCTTTCATTCATATAATATGTGATCTGTCCTGCCATAGGTTTGATAAGACCAAGTAGCCCCTTAATAAGGGTACTTTTACCTGCACCATTTTGTCCTAATACGGTAATAAAATCACCTTGTTGTATATCAAAAGATAAATCATTGATCACTTCTTGATTGTCATAACCTAAATGTAAATGTTCCACTTTTATAAGTGTCTTCATTGAAGTGCCTCCTTTACTGCCTTTACGTTTTTACGCATGATTGAAACATATGTTTCACCATTATTAAAATCTTCTGCACTCACATTATGCATGCTTTGAATAGTGAGTATTTTTGTACCTGTTTCTTCAGAAATCGTACGTGCTATCTGTCCATTGGATAATTCAATTTTAAATATAGCAGGGTTGTGATCCCTCTTGACCTTATCGATGAGGTATGAAATTGTTGCAGCACTTGGTTCGGTCTGTTCAGAACATCCTGGAAATGCTGCACTATATGTAAGACCATATTCTTTCGCAAAATAGAGCAAAGGAAAACGATCTCCTACAACTATATCTTTTCTTTTCGCATTTTTAACTACTTGTTTAAATGAATAATCAACAGACGCAATCTGTTCAATATAGTTTTCAGTATTCTTATTAAACTTTGAAGCATGATTTTTGTCCAAAGCACACATTCTTTTATTTAATCCTTCGACAATCTCCATTGTATTTTTAGGACTTGTCCAGACATGTTCATCATATTCTTCTTCATGTTCATCATGTTCTTCATGTTTTTCTTCTTCCATCCCTTCAACATGCTCTTCATGTTGAAGATGAGATACAAGATCCAACATTTTAACTATTCTTTTAGAATCCATATCGGCTAGCAAGCTATCTACCCAATCATCTGATTCTCCTCCTACATAAAAGAATAAATCACTCTCTTTAATAGCAACCATATCCTGTGGTGTTGGTTCATAGGAATGAGAATCCATTCCTGGTTTAATAAGCATCTTTATAGAGATATCTGGATCATTTTTAGTAATTGCACGAACAAAATCATAACAAGGAAAGTTAGTGACAACGATATTAAATGATTTCTTTTTAGTTTCTGTTGTACAACCTGTCATCAATAATAAAGAGAGAATCAATAAACCAATCCTTTTAAGCATGAGTAGTCTCCCTGCAATCTTTACATAATCCTACAATTGTAGAATCCTTACAATCAATCTCAAAGCCATGATCTTCTAGTAAATGAGTACGAATGATATCCATCAAATCACATTCTAAATGAGTTATTTTCCCACATTTCTTGCATAATAAATGAAGATGATGATTGCACTTTTCTTCTCTGGCATATTGATAATACACACTGTCTTCATCTGAAAGTGTATGCTTTTGTAATAATCCCTGCTGTGATAATTTATCTAAATTACGATAAACTGTCACAAGATTCACATTTAATCCTTTATCAACTAATGCTTGATAGATATCCTTAGCACATAAACGATGATCTTCATTCTGCTTCATATAGTCAATAATAACATCTTTATATTTAGTACGATATTGTTTCATAGAATACCTCCGATGCAAATGATTTGCATATTGTATTATAATGATTCTCATTTCTATGTCAATGAATATGCAAATGATTTGCATATAATAAAAAAAGAAGCAATTAATCTGCTTCTTTAATATGCGAATGAATCCAGGAAGAAAATGTTTCTAATCCTTCCTTGATTATTTTTGAATCTGAAGTAAAACCAAAGCGTAAATGGTATTCCTTATTAAATGCCATACCTGGAACAAAGAATACACCTGTGTCATTCTGTAATTTCTCACATACTTCTTTTGAGGGCATATCAAATAAATAATGTAAGAAACATACAGTACCATCTTCTGGTATGACACATTCAACAAGGTCTTCTTTTTCAAGCCATTCTTTTAATATTCTCTTGTTTTCAGCAATGATATGTCTGCTTCTATCAAGTATTAGATCCTTATTTTCTAATACAACAGTAGCCAAATAATCATTCCATGGACCCGTAGAGATTATTGTATAATCTCTTCTAAAATTGATTTCATCAATGAGTTCTTTAGGTCCCTTGATCCATCCTAATCTAAGACCTGCAAAAGAGTAGACTTTAGATAAAGAGGCTGTCGCAATACCTAATTCATACATATCAGAAATACTATCACATAGAGTATTATTCATACCACGATAGATTTCATCCACAAGAATATAGATAGAATGACTTCTTGCAAGCTCAATTAACTCTTCCATCAAAGATTGTCTAATTACAGTACCCGTAGGATTATTAGGACTATTTAATATAAACATCTTTGTTTCAGGCTTAATAAGCTTCTTAAAATCTTCTATGACAGGTTCCCAGTTATTGTCTTCATCAAGTTCTATTAAGTCATAATCACATCCTAAAGATGCTGGATAAGAATAGAACTGCTCATAGGAAGGTGTTAATGCAATGATATGGTCTCCTTTATTGAGTAAAGTATCCATTACATGTTCATTGGCATTAATTGCCCCATGAGCGACTGCAACATTATCTCTTGTTCCTGTCTTATATAGAGAAAGAATCGCATCCTTTAAAGAATCTGAGCCTGTAATAGGTCCATAATCCATACGCATATGCATAAGATCTCCCATAAGATCTTTTTGAATCAGAGATTCTAATTCATGAATGGACATGTCTGATACACATGTATCGGCTAAATTGTATTGACAATTTTGTTCATGGTTCGTCATCCATGTTTCTACATCAAATTCCTTTAAATACACGTCTTCTTTCTCCTTTATTTATTAATGCATAACCTTAGATAAGAAATCTTTCGCTCTTTCACTTTCTGGATGAGAGAAGAAAGTTTCTGAATCATTTTCTTCTACGATTTTTCCGTTTTCTAAGAATACAACACGATCTGCAACAGTTCTAGCAAATCCCATTTCATGAGTAACGACCATCATAGTCATACCCTGTTTAGCAAGATCCTGCATAACTTCTAGTACTTCAATAACCATTTCTGGGTCTAATGCACTTGTAGGTTCATCAAATAACATCACTTCTGGATTTAGACAAAGAGATCTTGCAATAGCCACTCTCTGTTTCTGACCACCAGATAATTTATTAGGATAAGTATTCTTCTTATCTTCAAGACCTACTTTCTGCAAGTACTTGATAGCTACAGCATTAGCTTCTTCTTCAGTCATACCCATAACCTTTAATGGTGCTAAAGTAAGATTTTCTAATACAGTCATATTAGGGAATAAGTTGAAATGCTGGAATACAAATCCCATCTTTCCTCTAAGTTTAGTATATTCAGGTGTTCCTTCTTTTAAGAGTTCACCATCAATATAGATAGAACCTGCCTCAGGCTTTTCTAAATGGTCAATACATCTTAATACTGTACTTTTACCACTACCTGAAGGTCCAATAAGGCAGACAATTTCACCCTTCTTTAATGTAAGAGAAACATCATCTACAGCTTTTAATTTACCAAATTTTTTTGTAATGTGATCCACCTGGATCATGATATCGTTAGTCACTGACAGCTAATCTCCCTTCTACATATCTTGCAATAGCTGAAATACAAAGTGTCATTACTAAATAAATAGCACCTGTTGCAGTTAAAGGTACAAGATAGTTAAATGTATTGGCACCAATAACACTTGCAGTGGCAAGTAATTCTACTGCACCAATTGTGAAAATAAGTGATGAATCCTTAATTAATGTAATAAATTCACTAATTAGAGGTGGAATAATACGTTTAAATGCCTGTGGTAAGATAACATAACGCATGGTCTGAACATAGTTTAACCCAATTGTTTCACATGCTTCCCACTGACCTTTATCAACACCTAAAATACCAGATCTAATTAATTCTACCTGATAAGCACCACTGTTTAAACTCATAGCAATTAAACCACATACATATGGATCAGCCTGGAATCTTTGTCCTGTAATAGACTGAACAACAGTAGGTACTGCCAAGTATAAGAACATGATCTGTAATAGCATCGGCGTACCACGGAAGATTTCTACATAAACATTACCGATTGCTCTTAATACAAAATGTTTAGAAAGTTTTAAAGCCGCTCCAATAATTCCAAGAATAACACCAAAGAACAAAGCCCCTATTGCAAGTAATAGAGAATACTTTGCACCAGTGAAAATCATGAATTGAATATTAGACGGCGTAAGAATATCCATAATTGTTTTCATTCGCATTGACTCCTTAACAATAAAAAATTAAGTGCAGACAGAACATGTCTGCACTTATGTGATTAATAAATTAGCAACCCCATTTAGTTTTTAATTCATTGTATTTGTCAGACTTAACAAATTCATCAACAGCTTTGTTTACGTCTTTCATTAACTTGTCATTACCCTTTTTAGTGATGACCATGTTTTCTTCTTTCATTAATGGTTCATCAATCATCTTTAAACCAGCATTCTTAGCATAGTTTTCAGCAACAGCACCATCAAGAACTACAGCATCTAATCCACCAGATTTTAAAGTTTCAACTAAGATCTTAGCATCTTTAACAGTTGTAACAGTAGCACCTTTAATGCTCTTTGCAGCATCTACACCAGTAGCACCTAACTGAGCACCAATCTTCTTACCTTCAAGATCAGATACTTTTGAGAAAGTAGAATCACCCTTTACTAAAGCAATCTGTTCAGAAGTGTTATAGGCATGAGACCAAAGAATGTTTTTCCATTCCTTATGATAAGTGAAACCAGAAATACCTAAATCAACCTGATCAGAAGTGATTGAAGATGAAATAGCATCAAAGCTTAAAGGTTTAAATTTGTAAGAATAGTTACCACCATTCTTATTCATGATCTTAACTAATTCTTTAGTCATATCAACGTCGAATCCAACTACTTCTTTCTTATTGTTATAAGATTCATATGGTGGATAGTCTGGAGATACTCCAATTAATAATTCAGTTTTACCATTAGATGATGATCCACAGCCAGTCATTCCAACAGCAAGTAACATAACTAATACTACGCTTAATAATTTTTTCATAAATATGCCCTTCCTTTTTTTTAATTTAAGAAAACAAAAACGT